>Ga0209573_1000076_pt1 | contig 278647 bp, 197 predicted proteins | sample TNRBio252014_DNA_FD_185870 | JGI IMG/M metagenome (GOLD analysis project Ga0209573, IMG submission 185870) | Wastewater treatment Type I Accumulibacter community from EBPR Bioreactor in Madison, WI, USA - TNR Reactor_6/25/2014_ DNA (SPAdes)... | ecosystem: Engineered > Bioreactor > EBPR >...
CAGACCAGCGTGAAGTTTATCCGCTGGGTAGCTGTGCACCTCTGGAAAACCGTCTCGCTACAACGCGCCTCTGTGGCCCTCGCAGTCCTCTACGCACGCCTTTGAAACCCTCATCTTTGGACACCGTTGTCTTTGTAACAAGATAAACGTTATCAAATAGTTGCTATTTCGCTTTTGTCTGCAATTGTCGGCCGATGAGTGCCGCAACTGCGATGAACAAACCGCCTGAATCTGCATCGAAACCGACGCCTACACCGCCCTGTGTGGACATGGGGGCTGCGGGGGCTGCGGAGGGGCGTGATCCGCTTATTGGAGTGAAGGCGCTGACGGGTGTTTATGTCGGGATCAATCGGAAGTGTTGGGGGCGGAAGCGGATTCGCGGGGATGATGGGCGCTCGAATGTCTATCATGTGATGTCTCGCACCTGCGGTGGGGAAATCTTCTTTGATGAGACGGAGCGCGAGGCGTTGGTCTTGGTGATGCGGAAGATGGCTCGGTTCTGCGGGATCAAAATTTTGACCTACTGCATCATGGGAAATCATTTCCATGCGCTGGTGCGGGTGCCGCACAAGGCAACTTGGCTGGAGGAACGCTTTGGGCCTCCTGGCGCTGCGGGTGCCGAGGAGAAGCTGTTTGAGCACATGCGATTGCTCTACAGCAAAGCGCATATTGTAGCGGTGAAGGAAGACTTTGCGAAGCTACGGAAGATGGGTGGTGGGATGGAGTCGCTGGTGCAGGAGCGGGTGAGTGCGATGAAAGAGCGCATGTGTGATCTCAGTGCCTGGGTGCAAGAGGTGAAGGTGCGGTTCAGCCGGTGGTACAATCGGCGGCATTCCAGGCAGGGGACGCTGTGGATGGGGAAGTTTAAAAGCGTGCTGGTAGAGCGCAAATATTACACCGGGAACAAGGGCAATGAGCGGGAGCCAGATGTAGCGCGGTTGATGGCGGCCTACATCGATCTGAATCCGGTGCGCGCGAAGCTGGTTGAGGGCGCAGAAGATTGGCGCTGGAGTGGTTGGTCTGCGGCGCTCGCCGGAGACAAGGAGGCGATTGCGGGGTTATGCGATATTCTGCATTCCACGCCGAAGGACTGGGTGGCCTGGGCAAAAGGCGTTTATGCGGAGATGGTATCGGAGCGACGGTCTGACATCGAGCGTCTGGCAGCGAAGGCTCGTGATTTGGAGGCGGGAGCGCGACGGACGTTACTGGTGAAGATCCCCGAGTTCAGCCGGAGCCTTGTAATCGGGGAGTTTGAAGACCCATTGGGTGACGGAGGGGGCAAAGATGGCCGAACGCGACGAAGTCGGGTCGGGCAAGTGCATGGGGTTACCGTGAGGATGGTGTCGGGGAATGCGCGGTAGGGTAGGATTACTCCACTGAAAGCGCGAGAGGGTGGAGAGCTGCTTCGAAGATGCGGGACGGAGAGCTGCCTCGTCGCCACGCAGAGACAGGGAGGATAGAGATAAAGGTTATCAAATGGTGGCTCTAGGCAGCGGCGTGCGGGGCAGCGGACACTGTGGATGGGGAGGTTTGAGAGCGTGCTGGTTGAACGGAAGTTTCACACTGGCACTGTGGGCAATGAGCGCGTGCTCTTTTTGCGTTTCTCTTGTCCCCAATCGTGGTTTCTCTGCTAAGATGTGGGCACCGATGTCTGCAACGTCCGCTGAGAATACGCCGTCACCTGCGCCTCCGAGGCGTCGTCTGCGGCTGGTTTGGCGCTTGCTGATTTGGGTGTGTGTGGTGGTGATTGGGCTCCTCCTGGTTGCTGGTGGGGCCTTGTATTGGGCTTACTCCCAGAGGGATCGGTTGGTGGGGGAGGCGATCACGAAGATGCTACCAGGTTATTCGGCAAAGGTTACGGGGCTGGATCTGTCTCCCGCAAAGGTCTCTGCCCATCAGGTTAGTTTGGTGGATCCGGTTTCCGGACTCGAGATCGGCCAAGTGGCGGAGTTTACTTGGGTGCCGGAATGGTTGCAGCTGACGCAGGGAAAGATCGGCGAGGTAGCGATCCGGGGATTGTCTGTGAAGACGGATGCGGCGACTTTACGGCGTTGGCTCGCGGAGGGGGAAAAGGCACCAGCGGCAGCGGTGGAATCCGCAGATAGTGCGGTTCTGCCTAGCCTCTCGATTGCGCGGGCAGACTTGTCTAGCCTTTCTATTGAGGTCGAAGGGGATGAGCGCACTCCTTCGTTGAAGCTGGAGGCAAGCGGACGTGTGGAAGGCCTAGACACGACGGATCCCCGGCAGCCTCGACTGAAGCTTGCGCACTTGGTGGTTAAGAATGTGCAAGTGACGCTTCCAGACGGGACCGAATGCAGCGCGCGCGAATTTGATCTGGCGGCTCACATTGATGCGGAACGGGGAGCTGTCGTGGTGGAAAAAGTTTCACTACCGGGATGCAAGGTCCATCTGTCGCCATCGCTCAATGTGTGGTTGGCTCAGTTTGATGGGGAGCCGTCGAGTGGGCAGGAGGCATCGGCCATTCCAGCGTGGTTGCGGGAGATTGAGGTGCGGGAGGCGTCGATCCCTGAGGCGGAGATCCAGGCGGACGAGGGACTACCGAAGTGGCTCGGCCCTTTGCTGGGATCAGTGAGAGTGAGCTACAGTGGAAAAGGGTTCCGCTGGACGCCGGGGGAGCTTCCAGAGTTAGGCACACAGGAGCTGCGGCTCGACAAGTTGCATCTGAGGCCGAAGATCGGGGAGGGCGGTCTGCGCTGCGATGGCGCTAGCATTACCCTGGGCAATGAGGGGAGGACTTCGAAGTTGCAGGTCGATGCCTGGATGCTGGATCACCCGGTCATTGAATGGACGCAGGACCTGGAGGATGCGCTGCTAGGTGTGGGAGCGTCAAACGTCACGGCTGAGCCTGCGTCATCGGAGGGGGCGGATTGGTCTGTGCTGATGAAGAGTGGCACTTTAAAGCATGCGGAAGTCAAGATTGCACCGACACGGATGGTGCCTGTGAGGGGTGGTTTTAAGTTGTCGGGGGCGACGAAGAATCTGCGCATCAGCCCCCAGGGGGCGCGCTCTGACAGTCTTCAGTCGTGGACCTTGTCGGACGTCAGTCTGCGGACCTTGGCCGCACTGCCGAGTTCACCCGAACTGATCTCCATGCAACGTGCCGTCTTGGGCATTGTGCCGGATCAGTGGCAGAACTTTGGATTGATCGACGAGCTGACAGTGGAGCAGCCCAGGATCGTCCTGAACGATTCGACGCTGCCGCCTGCGCCGCCGTCGTCCGAGTTACCCCGCGATCCGGGTGCTGCGGTACCGTTGGACCCATGGTGGGAGACGTTGCACTTCAATCGGTTGGCGTTGAATGGTGGTCGTATCCGTTGGGAGGGGAGGGTCAGTGAAAGGATCGCTGCAGATGTGAATGTGGACATCACGACCACGCCTGCGGCATCGGCTGAGTCTGGCATTGCGGAGCATCGTTTGGCGTTGACCTCTTTTCAGATGGAGTTGCCAGATCTGGCAAAGCTCCCGGTCGCTGGCGTGGATCGCTTGGAGGTTGTTTTCCGGCTTCCCGATGTTTGGAAGAAGCGCCAGATCGAGTTGGTGAGTCTGACGGGCGGTCATGTCGAGTCTGGGCCGGCATTGAGTAAGGCCTTCCAGATGCCTGAGGCGGAGGCCGGTACTGCGCCTGCCTCCACGGCGGCGACCAAGACCGCGCCTGTGTTGAAAGCGGCGGAACGTTGGCGGGCGAATCGCGTGCAGGTGCGTGATTTGGGCGTGACACTGCAAAAGCTAGCTCCGGGGTTGCCGCCGGTGCGCTTCAATATCGGTTTCGATGCGTCCGACACGCCACTGGAGCCTGAAGGCCTGGCGGAAAATGCGGAGCCGCAGCGGATTGAACTGGCCAACCTCACCATTCCGTCGCCATACGAGTCGCTGCGGACGGTGGCGAGGTTGGATACGATCTTCATCAACTTTACGCTGGAGGGCCTGTTGAGCCGACGCATCGATAAAGTGGAGATCGTGAGCCCCACGATTTATGTGGGGGAAGATCTCTTTTGGTATGTGGACTACTATCGCAAGTTCGCTGCGGGGGATATCCATAGTGAGCTGGACATTCCCGCGATTGCCGCTGCGGGTATGGGCAATCCGATTGCGGTCATGATCGCGGCAGAAACGGTGGCCAATGCCTCGCAGAATAGCAGCGGGGCCTGGGCGGTGGACACACTCCAGGTGCACGCGGGCAAACTGGTCTTGGCACCAAAAGGGGTGCCCCTTCCGGGCTTCCGGCAGCCGTTTCCCTTTAGCTTCACCACGCGATTCGAGGAGGGGAAGTTTGACGCCGAGTTTGAAATTCCGCCAGACAACTACGTGCTTGAAGACATGAAGCTGGAGTTTCGGGGGATGCGCGGCAAGGTGTTGTTTAATCTGCCCTTCAAGACCAAGGACAACAACTTGAATGAGACGTTTTGGGTGGATCAGATTCGGTGGAAACAGATGCACATGGAGAAGGCCCACCTCAGCGTCACCTATGACGCCAACGGCGTGTATGGCAAGTTTGGTGGGGAGGCCTACGAAGGCTACATCGATGGTGCCTTCGACATTTACAACGATACGACATATAGCTGGGATGGCTGGATTTCCATGACGGGTGTCAAGAGCACGGAGGTGACCGAAAAGCTGTTTCCCTCCTACTTTTTGCTGGATGGGAAGATCAATGGCACCGTCGTGGCACTGGGTAATGTGAATGAGCTTTTCCAAGCAGACGTAAAGTTTTCCAATGCCTCGCCAGGACGTTTTTCGATCATGGCCTTGAATGACATGATCAAAGACTTCTCCCCTGAAGTTGGCGCGGCGCTGACGGATCAGATCACACGCATTGGACTGGAAACTTTGCGTGACTTCGACTATGACAAGGTGGAGGGCGAAGGCCGGTTTTACGGTCGCGAAGGCACGGGGCACCTGAAGTTTCTCGGTCCTGTCGGCGCACGCAATATCACCGTCAACGTCTTCGACCATCGCTGGAAGGATTACCCCAAGAAAACCCCCGCAACGACCTCATCCGATGCTGCTGAATGATACCCGACCGCTGCGTGCGGCGATGCTTCTTTTGCTCTTGAGCGCCTGCTGTCTGGTGTCCTGCAAGACGCTGCCAGAGATCCCGCTGACGACGCCCAAGCCACTGGAGGTCAATCTGAACATGCGTTTGGACGTTTACCAATATCGCGGTGATGAGCCGGTGGACAAAGAAGCTGCGCGCACCATCGGCGAGGCGACCCAACGGATGCGGAATCGCATGGAGGAGATCCAGACCATCAAGAGCAATCGCTTTGTCGGGGAAGATCACCGGGGGCTATTGCAATTGCGTGAGGTTCCCGGTGGCAATTGGGGGGATTACGTGAAGCAAACGGTGGCTGCCGAAAATGAGGATCGGCTCTTGCTGATGCGGAATGAGGCCAAAGAAAGCAAGCGCGCCCTGCACGATGTGGAGCAGGAGCAGTGGCGTTTGCGCAGCGAGAAGTCGTTTCCAGGTGAGTACATTGAGGTTCCTGGGGACACGCCTGGGTCCTTCAAATGGGTGCAGGCCGAAGGGGTAAAGCCCAAAGAAGAGGTGAAAGCGGAGGCGAAAGCTGAGCCAAAACCCGCCGCAGAGTAACGAGAGGTCTGCGGGAGTGGGACGGGGCCGTTTTTTGTTTGAGGAGCGGGGCTTGTGAAATTTTTCACAAATGGCGCTTGCCGGGGTTCCCGCTGTCCCCATCTTAGCGCCATGTCATCTGACGCAGTCCAGTACCTCCCCGGAAAAGAACCTCACGCCCGTGAGCGGCGCCTGATTTTCCGCAACGTAGATCGTGCCGGTTACGATCCATCCATCGATTGTTACCTGAAGGACGGTGGCTACGAGCAGTTGAAAGTGGCCTTGAAGATGGAGAAGACTGCCATCATCAACGAGGTGAAGACGGCGGGTCTGCGCGGTCGTGGTGGTGCGGGCTTCCCGACGGGGGTGAAGTGGGGCTTTATCCCGCCGACCAATACGAAGCCAGTGTATCTGATCTGCAATGCAGATGAGTCCGAGCCAGGGACCTTCAAGGATCGGTACATCATGCACCAGGATCCGCACCAATTGATCGAGGGCATGACCATCGCGTGCTTTGCCGTCGGTGCGAAACTTGCATACATCTACGTTCGCGAGGAGTTCCCTGAGGCTGCGATTATCCTGGAGAAAGCCATCGCGGAGGCTCATAGCAAAGGCTTCCTGGGCAAGGATATTCAGGGGACTGGCTTCGATTGCGAAATTTACGTCCACCGCGGTGCCGGTGCTTATATCTGTGGCGAAGAGACGGGCTTGATCGAGTCGCTGGAGGGCAAGCGCCCCTACCCACGGATCAAGCCCCCATATTTCCCGGCGGCGCTGGGGCTCTACATGTGCCCGACGATCGTGAACAATGTGGAATCGCTCTGCCACGTAAAGCACATCATTCAGATGGGGGGCGCGGAGTACGCCAAGATGGGAACGCCCAACAATACGGGCACTCGAATTCTCTGCGTCAGTGGCGATGTCCAGAAGCCGGGCTACTACGAGGTGGAAGTCGGCAAAGTGACCATGGGCGAGGTGATTGATGTGCTTTGTGGTGGGCTCAAACCTGGCCGCAAGCTGAAGGCGATCATCCCTGGGGGTTCTTCCGCAAAGGTTCTGCGTGCGGACGAGACCTTCAAATTGAAGGACGGTCGTGAGATTGGAATCATGGACATTCCGATGGATTTCGACACCATGGCTGCCTGTGGCACGATGGCTGGCTCCGGTGGCGTCATCATCATGGATGACAGCCGCAGCATGAGCTGGGTGATCAATAACTTGAATAACTTTTACGCCCACGAGAGCTGCGGTCAGTGCACCCCGTGCCGCGAAGGAAGTCTCTGGATGAAGAAGATCAGTGATCGCATCGTGGCAGGGAAAGCCAGTCCGGACGATATCGATACTCTGGAGACCGTCGCCAACCAGATTGAAGGCAAAACGATCTGCGCTTTTGGCGAGGCGTGTTCTTGGCCGACGCAGAGCTTTATCAAGAAGTTCCGCGATGAGCTCAAGGGGGACTGCAAGCCTGAGCTGACTGGACGCGTGGTCAACGGAGAGACGACAGTGGCGGCGGCGGGGCTCACCGCCTAGCAGATTGGCACCGTTACTTTTTGCCGATGATGCTGCGGGGCGTGTGCTCGGTCAGCAAAGTGTCGGTGTGGACCTCGACTAAATTTTCGCGGCCAAGGAACTCCATCAGGATCTGGACGCGTTCTTTGGCATTCGTAAGGCAGGATACAATGCCGCGCAGGCCCCGCATTGGGCCGGTGGTAACTTCGACCTCATCCCCGAGTGCGATGGGCACCTCGACGAGGCGGATGTCCTCGTGCTGCATTTCCTCTTTGAGGTCTGCAATGAAGGAATCGGCCACATGGGCGAGATGCCCGCCGAATTCAAGGACGCGGAGGACATTTTGGGCGTGCTTGACGGCGCGAAAGGACGTTGCGGGGGCAAACCGGGCGAAAAAGTAGCCGGGAAACAGTGCCTCCATGAACCACACCTTGCCGCGCCGGGTACTGCGCTGGAAACGGATCCGTGGGCAGTACGTCTGGACTTCTGGGAGCTCTGCGACCATCCCCGCTGCCAGGTGTTCGCATTTAGGCTTGGCGTGAACCACGTACCAGGCGGGTTGGCTGGGGGTGGGCTCTTGTTTGGGCATTGGGCAAAGGTAGTGGGCTGCGGTGAAGGGGCACTTTGGCCATCAAATGAGGGAGAGCAACTGCTTAACCGATCCACATAGTCAGGGAAATTTCAAAAAAATCTTTGCGGGCGGCAAAAGGAAAACAAAAACGCGAGTGACCTTTCGGCTCACTCGCGTTTCGTGGTTCGGAGGGCGGACTAACGTCCAGCCCCCAAAACTGCGTCTCAATTACTTCTTCGCCTGATCCTGTGGCGGAACGCGGAAGAGCTTACCAGTGTAAGGGCACTTCACTTCCATCCCGACAGGGAGGCCGGTAACGTCCACCAACTGATGCTTAGCAGCGTAGGGGCTGTTTACAAAACCAGGGCGGCCAGCAACGGCTGCACCGTAAGGGATGGTGGCTGCTTCTGCGATTGCAGGTGGGTTGTTGGCTGCGGCTGGGGCACTAGGCTTAGGCTGCGTAGGGGCGACCGGTGGGTTATTGGAGAGGGCCGGGGTGTTTGCTGCCACCTTGGTAGCCGGTGCGTTGGAAGCAATCTGGCTAGGTGCGGTTGGGCGGGGCTGCGGCGCTGCGGCGGGCTTGGGCTGAGGAGCCGGTGCGACAGGCGCAGGGGTAGGGGCTGCTGCCACAGCTGGTGCTTCGATGGCGCCAGATGGCACAATGAAGGGCTTCTGGGTGAAGGGGCACACGACTTTGGAACCTGCGGCGACACCGCGGACATCGACCAGACGGGAAGGTGTGGTGAATGGGGTGCGAACGTAGCCTGGGAGGCCTGGGACAGCCTGAGCGACTGGAGTCTTCACGGCGACCTGGGATGGTGGCGGCGGACTCGGCTGAGTGACGGTTGGCATCACAGGGGTGGAAGGTGCGGCGGGTCCGACCATGGCTGGGGCGCTGGCCACCATCTGCCTGTTCTGCACTGGCGCAGTGACCGGTGCGGAAGCTGGGGCGCTGTCGGACTTGACCTCATTCATGACGTAGGGGATGAGCCCTTCGCGTTGAATCTGCCGCCAAGCTTGCGCTGGAGGCATCGAGCAGGACGAGACGATGGAAACAGCGAGGCCGCAGAATCCAAGGCGGGCGATTGAAGACAGTCGAGAGGTTTGCATAATCGGTCGTATATTTTTTTGAATAACCGTCATCATTGTATGGAATTTTTTAGATTGTGCAACAGTGTCCACAGCTAAGGCCATGAAGTTGATCATTTCCGACAAAATAGCCATAAAAAGTTATAATAACAATAAATAAACTTTCCTTTTCCGATGCAGTGGCGGCTCGTTTTTGTGGGTGAACCTAGCCTGAAATGGGCGAAATCTGGCATTGAAGACTATTTAAAACGTCTTCAACGGATGGCCCGAATGGAAATGATAGCGGTGAAGGAAGGACCGCGTGTCGTGGTTGAGGAGCGTTTGTTAGCTGCCTCTGAAGGAACATTCCGCATTTTGATGGATGAGCGTGGTAAATCGCTACGCAGCATTGAACTGGCCAAGTGGATCCAGCATCACGAGGTGAGTGGGACGAAGAAGGTCAGCCTCGTTGTCGGTGGGGCGGACGGTCATAGTGAACGCATGCGGGAGCTGGCGGATGCGATGTGGTCTCTCTCAGCGATGACCTTGCAGCATGAGTTGGCATTGGTGGTTCTACTGGAGCAGATCTATCGCGCCTACTCGATCAATCGCGGGGATCCGTATCATCGAGAGGGTTGAGTTGCGGTGGGTTGGTTGTCAGATTTGCGATGCAGATTTTAGATCATTCCCCTTGTTGCGAAGCGCGGCGGATCATGATATTCAAGCATTGTCCACACGCGCCGTGTGGTGCCTCTCCCGATGCCCCCGTCTGTCTTGCATAACGTGATCCACCCCAAAGTCCCGCCTCCACAAATTGGAGCGGCTGGGGGTGTTTCTCCCACATTGGTGGCGGGGCAGGATGGCGGGGAACTCTTGTCCATGGTGGTGGAGCATGCGCCCGTGGCAATCGCTGTTTTTGACCGTGAGATGCGCTATCTCCTGGCCAACCGGCAGTGGGTGAGTGAGTTCAACCTTGAGGCCATGGGGCCACTGACGGGTCGTGTGCAGTATGAGGTTTTCCCCTCTCTGCATCACGGTTGGCGGCAGGTTTACGAGAGGGCGATGCAGGGGCACGTGGTACGCAGTGACCGTGATCTGATCTCTGGTCCAGACGGTCAGCCCGTGGTTTTCCGCTGGGAGGTCCGGCCGTGGCGGGATGGGAATGATGGCCAAGTTGCGGGCATCATGGTGACCTGTGACAAATTTGCGCCCGTGGTGCTGCCTGCTGAGGCGGTCGAGAATACGGAGGCGACGGCGGTGAGTTTTGCGCCGACGCCGCCTGCGGTGGCTGCAGGGAGTGAATCCCCCACCTTTGATGAATGGTCCGTGCCGGTAGTGCTACTAAATGCGGAGGGCATCGTCCAGCATGCCAATCCGCCTGCGGTGCAACTCAGCCTCGCCCGGGGGATTCAGGAGCGGGAAAGCAGCTTCTGGGATGCCTTTGCGGGTGGGCGGGAACTTGCCGCAAATCGCAAAGCGGTGCTGACAAGTCTCGCGAAGCTCCATTTGCCTGGCCATGCTGGGAGCGAGAGCGTCCTGCTCCGTTCAGTGGAAGCCACGACGACGGAGAGCCCGCCTGCGCGCTGGATGCTGATCCGCCAGAAGTGCGGGAAAAATATCGTGGCGATCGGACTCAGTAACGTTGTAGAGTCTGCGGCGGTTGCGAAGGCGGGGATTCAACTCACCCCCCCTGCCATAGGGCAGTTGGCCGCCGCTCCCCAAGCAGATGCGGCGGAGATGCGTCGCCTACAGGACCAGCTGGCGCGTGCACAGCAAGAACTCCGCACGATGGAGGAGGCCGAACGCGGGTTTGTGCGGCGGGAAAATCGTCAGCGCAGTGTGTTGGAGGCCCTGCCCGCTGGGCTGCTGGTGCTGGATGAGCACGCGACGGTGGTCTTCCAAAACTCCCATTTGGCAAAGATGTTTGGTCGCGCGATTGAGCGTCATGAATCCGTTGAGGCGTGGCTTTCGAGCTCCTGCCGGGATGCGGAACATCGTGAGGATGTCACGACGACCTGGCGCGAATTCGTTTGGCGCCGCCAGATCATGCGAACGGTGCCGCTAGTGAATGCTGATGGCATGGTCAAGGAGGTGGAAATGCATCCCGCAGGCCTCGCTGGCGGCGGGCTCGTGATCAGCTTCCGCGATGTGACTGACATTCGCCGGACCGGGGATCAACTGGTCGCCACCGAGGCGAAGTTCCGATCCATGATCGCCGGATGCCCGATGGGCGTTGTTTTGGTCGATAAAACGGGCACGATCTTCGAAGTGAACCATGCGGCTGAGGACCTTCTAGGCCAGCCGAAAAGTGAGCTGCGCCGGATGCCCTTTGACGATCTCCTGGATGACGAGAGCATCGCCGCCCGAAAAGAGGCGCTGCGGGAGTTGCGCAGCAAATCGGGGGATTCCTCCGCCCACTTGACGGTGCGGCTTGCCGGTGGCGTGCTGGAGTCGAGGCCGATGCGGCTTTCTGTCAATCAAGTCCTGAATGGGGCAGGGGAGCCGCACTGCACGATTCACTTCCTTGAGCGAGATCTTCCGCCGGTCGCCACTGCTGCCCCGTCTATTGAGGACCTGCCTGCGTCAGGGGCGGATGCAGAAGCGACCGCCGAGATGGGGGACGAGCCCGTGGCGGATATGGATGTCTGGGAGCCGCTGCTGGCAACGAATGCCAATGGCCGGGTGGTTGCTTGGCATTCAGCGGCGGAGGCCATGACTGGTTATGAAGGGGAAGACGTCTGTGGGCACCTGCTCCACTCCCTCTTTAGCCCGACCGACCCGGCTGAGTTTTACGAGGTGCTGGAAGAAATGACCGCATCTGGGGAGGAACTGCTCTGGCCGTTTTTCGGTCAGCAAGGTCTGCGCGGCACTTGCCTGGTACGCAGTGTGGCTGGGGGGGATTCGCCTTTGGCCGTCCGGCTCGAAGTCTTTCTCTCCTCTATTAAAGTGGATGAGCCGACCCTGGCACCAGACCCCGCGCTGGGTAGTGTGCTGCGCCCTGATCAGCGCTGGACGCTTCTGGATCTGCCACGGGAGCGGCTCTTGTTGAGCGAGACCCATCACCGCATCAAGAACCATCTGCAGATCATCTCCAGCCTGCTGAACCTCCAGGCGCAGTCGCTTTCTGACGCGGATGCCCGCGTGGCTTTGCGCGCTAGCCAGATGAGGGTGCGATCGATTGCGGCGCTTCACGAACACTTGCACCTCCTCGCCATTGGACAGACAGAGAGTTTTGCGGAATTTGCTACGCACCTTGTCGGTCACCTGCGGGAATGTTACGCGGTGGAGGAGGACCGCGTCGCGGTCGAGCTCGATTTCCAAAGTGGTGCGCTGCATCCTGAGTGGTTGATGCCGCTGGCGCTGACGCTCAGCGAAACTTTGTCCAACAGTTTCAAACACGCATTCCCCACGGGGACGAGTGGGCGAGTGACAGCGACGCTCCGAATGACGGAGAATTCTGGGGAACTGACCGTCAGCGATGACGGGATTGGTCTCCCGGCCGGGATTTCGCAGGGGGAAGGCTGGGGATTGGGGTTGAAGATTCTCTCTGTGTTTGCGGAGCAGATGCGGGGACAATTAGTTGTGACCTCCCCACAAAACGGAGGAACTGAAATTAAACTTCGTTTTTCTATAGCGTTTGCTGATAATTAGAGTTAGACTGGTGGCCTGAGGGCAATCAATGACTGGCTTGGAACGTATTCGCATCCTAATCGTCGAGAATGAAGGGCTTGTTGGCTGTGATATCGCCAACACGCTCGGCAAGCTCGGCTATGAAGTCGTCGCCATCTCTCGCTCCGGCGAAGATGCGCTAAACAAGTATGATGATCTTCGCCCCGATTTGGTGTTGATGGACGTACATCTCGCCGGCGACATGGACGGCATCGAGACTGCCAGAAAACTGAACCAGCGGGGTCACGTCGCCGTCGTCTATGTGACCGCCTGCGCCGATCTCGAGACCGTCTCCCGGGCACGCGAAACGCAGCCCTATGGCTATCTTTTGAAGCCGTTTAGTGAGGATGAACTCCGGTTGACCGTAGAGGTCGCCGCCACCCGGTATTTAGAGGAAGTGGAGCGCAATCGCCGGGAGCACAGCTATTTTGAGGCATTCCAAAGTCTTTCCGACGGGGTGATCGCGGCGGATTTGGCTGGCGTCGTGGTCTTCATCAATCCTGCAGCGGCAAAGATCACCGGATGGCCGGTGGATCAGGCTGTCGGCCGATCTCTGAACGAGGTCTTCCGCATTTTCAAGCCCGGTGGGGAGCAGGCGGAAGTCCAAGTAACCGATGAATCCCAGGCTCAGACGGATCGCACGGTCTGGCTGACGACTCGGGGTGGTGAACGTGTGGCCATCCGGGACCGCAGCGCAGCGATGCGGGACCAGCGCAATAGCCTGACAGGCTTGATCATTCTTTTCCGTCGGCTGGCCCCGCCAAGTGCTGTCGAAGTCCAGGCGGCCTCTGCTGGCAGCGCGATTGCAGCGACCAGTAGTTCCAGTGAGATGTCCGAAGCCTCCGAAATGGCTGTCGCCGCCCAGGAGCCGCCAACGGAGTCCCCTGCGCCTCTCGTCGATGTGGTGGAGAGCATTTCTGATCCTCTCGTGGCGCTTGATGGGCGCTGGAGGGTGATTTATGCCAATGCCAGTGCGCTGCGGATGTTTGAGCGCTCATCGGAAATGCTACTCGGAACGTATTTCTGGGACCTGCTCCCGGCAGCCACGCGGGATGCGCATCACGAGGCGATGGCTCACGCGATGTTGCACCGGGAGACGACGAATCGGGAACTCTACTTTGAGGAAAAACAAGCCTGGCTCGAGGTTCGTAGCTATCCGTTTGCTGAAGGCCTGCTGCTTCTCATCAAGGACATCACATCCCGGCGGGAGGAGGCAGAGCGCCGCAGCCGCATGGATCGACTGGAGTCGCTGGGACTCCTTGCGCGTGGTTTTGCCCACGATTTCAACAACCTGCTGACGGTGCTCCTGGGGAATCTTTCCCTGGCGGAGATGCGCCAGCGTGGCAGCAGCTCGTCCCCTGAATTGCAGACAGCAAAGCAGGCGACGCTGCAAGCCCAAAACCTGGTGCAGCAACTGCTGACCTTCGCCCGCGGTGGTGCGCCGATCAAGCGCCAGACGAATTTGGGGGAGATGATCGACAAATTCTTCCAGCATCACACACGTGGCGCAGGGATCGACTATCGTGTCGAAGTGCAGCCGGGGATGGCCTCTGTGGCGGTGGATCCAGCCCAGATCCGCAGACTCTTCAGCAATCTGGTGCGCAACTCAGAGCAGGCGCAGCCAAACGGCGGCCACATCACCATTCGCTGCTACGTGCCCGATCCGTCAGAGATGTTTCCTGGGGAGATGGTGGCGGACCTTCCAGCCAACAGCACGGGCATCGTCATTGAGGTAGAAGACAAGGGTGAGGGCATCGCCCCCGAACATCTGACGCACATTTTTGAGCCCTATTTTAGCACCCGCAAGGCGGAGAACGCGACCGGGTTGGGGCTGACGGTTTGTGAATCGATTGCCAAGGCGCATGGGGGTTCCCTCTCCGTCCGATCCGATGTGGGCAAAGGGACCACGGTGCGCTTCTATCTGCCTGTCGATAGCGATTCAGAGGAGGTGGACGCCATGGGAATGGCCCGCAATTTCGAAGCTCCGCCAGCCGCCGCTGCCCGGATTTTGGTGTTGGAGGATGATCCCCTCGTGCGCAGCCTCATCACCCGTAACCTGGCTACCCAAGGCTATGAGATCGTGGAGAGCGCTGAGGGCAGTGAGACTGTCCGCCTCTACCAAGAGGCAATGAATGAGAACCGCACCTTTGATCTTGTCGTGCTGGATCTTTCGATCCCGAATGGCATGGGCGGTGTGCGTGCCATGGAAAAACTACGCGGGATTGATCCTGAAGTCGTCGCTATTGTCTCATCCGGCTATTCGGATGATCCGGTCATGGCGCGACCTGCGGCGTACGGCTTTGCTGCGGTGTTGCCCAAGCCTTATGAGCCGACTGACCTTCTCCGCCTGGTGAAGAATGTCCTCAGTGCCCGCGGATTGCGCCGCACGACCTGAGGTTGGTAGCCAATGCCTTGAAGGAACCTGGCAAAGGTGGGTGGAGGTGAAGCGTTGGTTTCTTCACCATGCCAACCTCCGTTTCTCCATCTCTATCTCGTCGTGAGTTTCTCCGCCGATCCACCCAGATCGCGGCACCGTTGATCGTCGCCCCGTCTGTGCTGGGGCGTGCCGGTGCGGTTGCCCCAAATTCCCGGATTCAGCTCGCCTGCATTGGCACGGGCGGGCAGGGCACCAGCAATCTGCGCGCTTTTTTGACTGACGAACGTGTGCAGGTGGTCGGCATCGCGGATGTGGATGACGAACATCGCGCCGCTGCGGCCAAGTTGGCTGGCCTGAGTTCCGGGCAGACCACACGGGACTTCCGCGAGATCATTAGCCGCAGCGATGTGGATGTGATCATGAATGCCACGCCCGATCACTGGCATTCCAACGTGGTCATCGCGGCGGCGAAGGCTGGAAAGGACTTATATTCGGAAAAGCCACTGGCGGCCAGCGTCACCGAGGGGCGTGCCATGTGTGCTGCGGTGGAGAAGCACCAGAGGGTTCTCCAGTGCGGCACTTGGCGACGTTCAGGGCTGAAGGTGCGCATGGCTTGTGAGCTGGTGCGCAATGGTTACATTGGCACGTTGAAGGAGATCGAAGTCGGTGTGCCGGGCACTTTTGCCGTCCGAGGTGGATACACGGGGATGGAAGCGCCGCAGCCTGTGCCCGCGCATCTGGATTACGCTCGTTGGTTGGGGCCTGCGTCGGAGCGTCCCTATACCGCAGCGCGGTGTCATTTTAATTTCCGGTGGATCGAAGAATACGCCCCCGGTTACATCACTGATTGGGGGGCGCACTTCCTGGATGTCGCGCAGTGGGGGGCCGGTATGGACGAGACCTCACCCACTGAGATCGCAGCTACGGAGGTGCGACGTCGCACGACGGGAATTTATGACGCGGCAGAGGGGTTCCGGATCGAGTATCAATACGCGAACGGCCTGAAAGTCGTCATGCTGAGCACCGACGACAAGACGAAGTGGGGCACCCGCTTCATTGGCAGCGAAGGCTGGATCTTTACGGAGAGCGAAACGCTGAAGGCTAGCTCCATCGATATTTTGCGCATCAAATTGAAGGATGGCGATGTCCGTTTGTATGAATCGAAGAATCATCATCGCAACTTCATCGACTGCGTGCTTTCGCGAAAGACAACCGCAGCTCCTGCGCCCGTGGCCCAACGTGCGGCGACGGTTTGTCATCTTGGTGCCATCTCTGCTGTCCTAAAGCGCCCGTTAAAGTTTGACCCCGCTACGGAGAGTTTTGGAAATGATGCCGAAGCAAATGCCATGCTCATCCGCCCGATGCGTGATGAGTGGAAACTGACGGCATAAACCGAGAACAAAATCAGCCGATGAATGCACGCTTTTGTTTCCCTGTCATCGCTCTCACGGGCATGCTGCAATGCCTCGTGGCGAAGGAGCCGCCTCCGCCCCCAGACATTGCGGTCGAGACCAATTTGATGGTGCCGATGCGCGACGGGGTGAAGCTGGCGACGGACATCTATCGACCGGCAAAGAACGGAATCCCAGTGACGGAAAAGCTACCGGTGATTCTGACTCGCCTGCCCTACAACAAGGCGGGGGCGAAGAAGTTTGGCGAGTACTTTGCCCAGCACGGCTACGTCTTCGTCGCCCAAGATACCCGAGGTCGATACGCCAGCGAAGGCGTCTGGCACTGGATGACGGACGATGGACCTGATGGGATGGACTGCGGAGCGTGGATCATTTCCCAGCCATGGAGCGATGGGAAGATCGGGATGATTGGCACCAGTTACGTGGGGGGAACCCAGCACGCGATGGCATTGGCGAATGCGCCGGGATTATCTACGGTGATCCCGGTTGATGCCGTTTCGAACTGCGGCGTTCAGTCGATGAGGAACGCGGGTGCGTTTGAACTGCGATTCTGGAACTGGATCATGTTAAATGGCGGACGCGGCAGCAATGCAGCACAAGATGAGGGGACAGAGGCGGTGCTCAAGGAAATGGCGGATAACCGCCTTAGCTATCTCGCACAATTGCCGCTGCGCCCTGGGACGACACCGCTGAAGCTAGCACCCGAATACGAAGAATGGCTGGTGCAGGCGATGCGGCACCCGGCCAATGATGACTTTTGGAAGCAGAATAACATCATCGATCATGCTGCTGAGTACAAAGACATCCCTGTCTATTTGGTCGGTGGTTGGTACGATTCGTGGGCCGGGAATACCACCTCCAACTTCAGGGCTCTGACGGCTGCGCTGAAGAGCGATGTGTATCTGATCATGGGGCCTTGGATTCATGGGCAGCAGGCCAAGAGTGCCCACGGTCAGGTGGATTTTGGACCGGATGCGGCCATCGCGGACGAGCTTGCGTGGCGCTTAGAGTGGTATGATCACACTTTGAAAGGGAAGGACAATAGCGTCGGGAAATCTGCCCCATTCGCGACCAAGGTGCGTTACTTCACCATGGGACTTGGGGATGGCCATAAGACGCCGGAGGGTCGGATCTTCCACGGGGGTGCCTGGCGGGAATCCGATGTTTGGCCTCCAGAGGCCGTGCAACCGACGCCTTTCTATTTTTGGGGTGAGGGTGGACTTTCGCTCAATAAACCTAGCGCTAGCATCGCTGCGACGAACTACGTTTTCGATCCTTCGCAACCTGTTCCGACCATCGGTGGGAACATCTCTAGCGGGGATGGGATCATGCTCCAGGGCGGCTGGGACCAGCGTGGTGGAACGCATGTGTGGAACTGGCAGCAGCCTCTGCCTCTCTCCGCGCGGAACGATATCCTCGTTTTCCAAACGGCACCTTTAAGTGAAGATATCGAGGTCACTGGTGAGTTGGAGGTGAAGCTCTGGATTTCATCGGACGCTGTGGATACCGACTTTACTGCCAAGCTCATCGACGTCTGCCCTCCTTCCTCAGAATGGCCTGGCGGGTTTGATTTGAATATCGCAGACGGCATTTGCCGTGCCCGTTTTCGCGAGTCGCTAACTCAAGAATCCCTGATGCAGTCGGGGAAGGTTTATCCGGTCACGGTGCGGCTTTACCCGACCAGCAACGTTTTCAAAAAGGGCCACCGGATTCGGGTGGATGTCAGCAGCAGCAATTTCCCTCGATTTGACGTCAATCCGAATACGGGGGAGTCCCTCGGGAATCATCGGCGCGTTCAAAAGGCGACCAATACCGTGTATCACGACGCTGAACATCCATCGCACATCGTGTTGCCGATCCGGACCGGTGGGCGGGCAAATTGAGGCGGCGATGGATGGCAAATGACTCCGTGACCTCAACGCACTTCTGGGCCACCCCAGGCGATACTGACCTGGCCCCAGATGCTGTGATCTGTCCCGAACTCGCTGGATTGATCGTAGTTATACTGGACGCGAAACTTCACCGTGCGGGCGTCATTGAGGTAGTATGTTAGGCCGGGGCTGAGGCGGAAGCGGTCATCCAGACCTGCGGCGGCATCGCCGCGTACATATTCGGCACGCAGCCCTGCCTCAAAACGATTGTTGAACCCGTAAAGGAGGCTGCTGTAGAAGCCAAAATCACGCAGGTTTGCCCGGTCTTCTCCCTCTTCATGGTGGTCTTCTTCGGCGTGGTCGCCGTCTTCGTCATCATGGTGCTCTTCCTCGGCGTGATGATCGTGTTCGTCATGGTGCTCATCATGGCCATCGCCAGCCAACTCCACGCCGCCTGCGCCCCACCGGCGCCACATTAGCTCATTGCGCCAGCGGAAGTAGCGTCCGCCAGACTCCAGTCCATTTTCCCGCCACTGATACTCCGCGTGCATTCCATAAAGCGATGTGGATTGACCATACTGATTGTCCCCCCAGGCACCCGAAAGTCCCGCGCGGAATTGGTGAAAGTCGTTGTAGTTGTACATGTTGGTCCAGTTTGCGACCGTCATCACGTCGTCAAATGACGCTGCCTCAGCTTCAAAGCGTGCTGCCTCCAGTTCTCTCCCGCCATGGTGATGGGCATGGCCGTCTGGGGCGACGCCAACCGCCACGTCCAACTGGGAGATCCAGCTTACCGGCAATCGCCATGTCACGTCTGCACCGATGATGGTCAGGGAGTCCTCCCCCAGCAGTCGTGCATTCACCAGGTACTGATCAGCCCAGTCAAAGCCATGCGGATGGTAGGTGTTCTGCAGGCCAAATCGATTGTAAATGCGACCTCCGCGCAGCTCAAACTGCCCCAGGGCACCTGCATCCAAGTTTTGAAGCTTTAAAAACCACTCTTCATAAACGCCCGCCCAGTGTCCTTCTGAATCAACGTTGCCAGCGTAGGTGCCGAAGGCCTCGAGGTACTCGTTGAATCGCCCAGAGAGGCCAAACTCAACATTCTGCCAGGTGAACCCGTTGCGATTGGGGTCGTGGTGCCCGACCTGGAGATCTTCTTGAGAGGCGGTCGAACTGCCGAATGCCGTGTCGAGGTGAATGTGCGGAAACAGGATCCCTCCCAGACTGACATCCATCCCAGTGAGGAGGTCGGCCTCGGTGACCTTGCCGTCCATTGGAAGCACGACGGGGGAGCTCATTGCCGTAAATGGCGTGTAGGTGTAGCGACCCTGACGTTGGGCTTCAAATTGAGCGCGATTGCTATGCTGCGCGCAGACGCTACTGACGATGGTGAGTTCGAGGAGGAGGATGGCGGACTGGAGAAGTAGTGGTCTGATCATTTGCAAGTAGATTGCATTATATGGGGTGGCGTCAAGCGTCTTTTGCAACTCGATTGCATTTATTCGAGCACGCGCGGCCGAATCGGCGCATGGAACTGCACGGTGTTTGATCTGTGGTCAAAGAATTGGCTTCCAGAGCCGCAAAACAACTTTTGCGCGCGACGTAGATGGCCGTTGCGTTTCGTTTGTGGCTTTGTCAGAGTGTGCGCCGCATGATTTCGAAACGATTTTTTATCCTGGCGGGGTGGCTGGCGCTGGTTGGCTCTTCAAGTCTCAGGGCACAGGGCTCTGCGCCAAAGCGATTTGAGTTTGCGGACGGTGACCGAGTGGTTCTTTTGGGGAACACTGTCTTCGAACGCGAGCAGCGCCACGCCTTTTTTGAGCCTTTACTTGGGCTGGCGCTGGGGGAGATGAAGATCACTGTGCGAAATCTGGCCTGGAGTGGGGACACGGTTTACGGCCACGCTAGGTCGTACTTTGGTCCTCCTGAGGAGGGGCTCAAGAGATTGGAGGGGCATTTGGAGATGCTGAAGCCGACGGTCGTGATCGCGTGCTACGGATCTGAGATGGCGTTTGAGCGCCTGGGCGGGCTGCCTGAATTTTTGACGGCCTATCGGAAGTTACTGGATCTGATTCGGGAAAAATCACCGAAGGTGCGGATCATCATCGCGACGCCTCCCCCACTGGAGACACTTGCTCCCCCGCTTCCCGATCAAACGGACGCCAATCGCAATTTGGGCAGTCTGCGCGACGCCTTGAAAAAATTTGCGATGACCCAAAATGTCACCTTTGTCGATTGGTTTGAGTCGATGGGTGGGATGCCAAAGTCTGGAGTGGTCGCAAAGCCATTGACCGAAAACGGGGTGCACTACACGAAGGCCGGTTACGAGATCCTCTGCCGCCGATTGATCGAGGGCTTGGGACTTTCGATTCCGGCGTATGCAGGGCCATCGTTTGAGGCGCTGCGCAAAGAGGTGCTGAAGAAGGATGTGCTGTTCTTTGATCGCTGGCGGCCCCACAACGAGACCTACCTGTTTGGCTTTCGCAAGCACGAGCAAGGGCAGAACGCCAAGGAGATCCCGATGTATGATCCTCTGATCAAGGCTGCTGATGATCGAATCCAAAAGGCAAAGGCTGAAGTGCTGAGCAACCCCGCAAGACTGTGAAGATGAAGAAGACCCAACCGTTGGTAAAGTGTGCAGTGGCTCTCTGGTGCGCAGGGGCGATAGGGACGGCTGCGGCCTCGCAGCCGAAGTCCTTGGCAGATGTGCCAGACCCGAATCCAGAGGTCGAAAAGGCGGGCTTTGTGGTGCCAGAGGGCTTTGAGATCAATCTGTACGCTGCGGAGCCGATGCTACGCAAGCCGGTGCAGATGAATTGGGACAGCCAAGGGCGGCTCTGGGTGGTGAGCAGCACTACCTATCCTCACATTAAGCCGGGCGAATCTGCCAACGATCAGGTGGTAGTGCTGGAAGATAGTAACCACGATGGTGTGGCCGATAAAAGTACGGTCTTCTCTGATGATCTTCATATCCCGACGGCGATCCTGCCGGGCGATGGTGGTGCGTATGTGGCGAATTCCACGGAGGTGGTGTTCCTGAAGGATACCAATGGGGATTTGAAGGCGGATGAAAAGACCATCCTCCTTTCTGGATTTGGGACTGAGGATACCCACCACCTCTTGCACGCATTTCGCCGTGGGCCGGAGGGCCTGATGTACATGCTACAGTCGATCTACATCCACAGTCACGTGGAGACGCCATACGGAATCAGACGGCTCATGGGTGGCGGTGTGTGGGAGTTCCGTCCGGAGACACGGCGCTTGGAGATCTTGAGCAAGGGGCTGATCAATCCGTGGGGCTTTGAGTTTGACCGCTGGGGGCAGAGCTTTGCGACCGATGGCGCAGGCAGCGAGGGTATCAACTTCATCTTCCCTGGGTCGGTTTTTGCGACTAGCCCAGGCGCGTCTCGCATCCTGCATGGGATGAGCCCTGGGCAGCCGAAACATTGTGAACTGGAGATCGTGGAAGATCCACACTTTCCCGACGATTGGCAGGGGACTTTCGTCACCAGCGACTTCCGAGGTAACCGGATCAACCGCTTCAAGATTGAGCGCAGTGGTAGTGGGTTTGCTGCGACGCAGCTGGAGGACGTTCTGGCTTCCAACAACAGGGCATTCCGCCCCATTGATGTAAAGGTTGGACCTGATGGTGCCCTCTACATTGCGGATTGGTACAATCCGATTATCCAGCATGGCGAAGTCGATTTCCGCGATGAGCGCCGCGATCATGTACATGGGCGGATCTGGCGGGTGACGTGCAAAGGGCGGCCTCTCTCTGCGTGGCCCACCGTGGCGGGCGCTGCCGTGCCAGAACTGTTGGAGAGCCTAAAGAGCCCACGCCGTTGGATTCGGCAGATGGCAAAGGCAGAACTGCGTGGGCATGGTGCAGCCACCGTCACTCCGGCATTGGATGCATGGGCTGCGGCGATTCCGGGCAAAACCGAGAGTGAGATCCATCAGTTGCTGGAGGCTGCCTGGGCCCGCGAAGGAGTGAATGAGTTTTCGCCCGAGTTGCTGCGTCGTCTTTGGGATAGCGGAGATGTGCGGGCGAAGGCTGCGGCGCTCAGGATTCTGACGCATCGGTGGCGCGTTTTCCCGGATACGATGAAGTTGCTGGATGCAGCTGTAGCAGACGCGGATGGCTTGGTGAGGCTCTGGGCAGTCTCTGTCTTGGCGGATATGCGGAAACCTTCAGCCATTGTATTGGCACTGCGGGTTCTGGATCAAACCATGGACGAGCCTCTGGACTTTGCGCTCGAACTCATGCTACGGGAGCAGTCTGATGTCTGGCTGCCCGCCTATCTTGGGAAGAAGATCCAAATCGATGCGAATCCCAAGCATCTGGTCTATGCTCTGAAAGCCGCTGGCCGAAGCGATGCGCTCCCTCCTTTGTTAGCCGTGCTGGGCTCTGGTAAACTGGCGGCGGAGGACGTGGCTGCAGTTTTGGGGGTGATTTCTGACGTCGGGGATGCTGCTCAACTCCAGCAGATGGCGGAGATGATCGACACACCTGCGCTCCAGTCTGCGCGTATCGGTGGGCTAGATGCGCTCATCCGAGCTGCGGAGACGCGAAAGGCTATCCCAGCTGGCGCGGCCGCTCTGGCGGATGTCTGGCTGAAGTCGGAGGAGATCGCGGTGGCCTCCCGTGCCGCTCGACTGGTAGGGCTCTGGAAATTAGAGCCGTCCCGGGGGCTGCTGGCCAGTTGGTTGGGGGATGCTGCAAAGCCGATGGAGCTACGCACCTCTGCGATGCATGGTTTGGCGGCCCTGGGTGGGGTGCCCAGCCGAGACTTGTTTGATGCGACTCTCCAGGCTAACCCTGATCCCGCGATGAAAGTCCTCATGATCGATGGGCTGAGCTACGTAGGACCCCAAATGGCGGCGCGTCGTGCAGTGGAATTTCTCGCATCGGCGCAGGATGGGAAGGCGATTGCGACCGTGTTTTCTACCTTCTTGAGGAACAAGCAGTTGCCGAATGTCTTGGCTGCCGAACTCAAGGGCAAGATGATCGCCCAAGGTGCGGCGGTGGAGGGGATCCGCATGGCGTCGAGTCGTGGGCTCCAGGGGGCGCTGCCAGATGCTCTCAAGGCGGCGGGTGGTGTGAAGCAGATGGATCGACCTCTAACAGGTCCAGAAATGGCCGCGATGGTGGAGAAGGTGAAGACGCAGGGGGATCCGACCCGGGGTGAGTCCGTTTACCGCCGCCAGCAGATGCTCTGCATGACCTGCCATGCGATTGGCGAGGCCGGTGGGCTCATCGGACCCAACCTCGTCAGCATCGGTGCGAGTGCGCAGGTGGACTATTTGATCGAGTCCCTTTTGGAGCCGAGTAAAAAAATCAAAGAGGGCTATCACATGGTCATCGTGACCACCAAAGACGGGCAGGTTGTCTCCGGCGGCTTGGTTCAGGATGGACAGTCGGAGGTGATCGTCCGTGATGCTGCGAATCAGACGCATCGCGTCCCGAAGGCGAACATCGCCAGCAAACAGATGAGCCCGGTCTCCATGATGCCCCCTGGGCTGACCGCAAGCCTGCGGGAGGATGAGTTTGTGGATCTGGTTCGCTTTTTGTCCGAACTCGGCCGTGAGGGGGCCTTTAAGTCCCAGCCCGGTCGTGTTGCCCGCCAGTGGAAGGTCATGGGCAAAATGGAGCAGGATGCAATTGACCGTGTCCGCCACGTGGGTCTGTTTGCGTTAAATCAGGTGGATAACGCCTTCCCTTGGCTGCTGTCGTACAGCAATGTGGCTGGGGATCTGCCGTTAGCAGAGCTGCCTGCTGCGCAGCGAATGTATCCCTGGTTTCCCAAGATCGCACAGGCGGCCCTTACTTTGCCTGAGGATGGAAAAGTGGTCCTGAAATTCAATGAGGTAAAAGGTGTGGTCGTCGTTGTGGATGACCATGAGATCAAGGATCTCAAGCTGCTGCTTCCACTTGAACTGAAAGCGGGCATTCATCGGGTCGTCGTATTGGTCACACGTGAAGCGGGGGACTTGGCGGCGTGCCGAGTTGAATTGGCAGAGGGCAATGCCCAGTGGACGGCCCCTTGACCTGCGGAAAAGACGGATTTTGAACAGGGCACCGCAACTGAGGGTCAGTTTCGGTGTATTTACAATGTAATGGAATTGACATTGCTTGGCCAATTTGGGTAAACTGTCGAAAGAATCCTGAAAAAATGAAAAAAACATCGAGCTTTTCTCTTTTGAACCGCAACCGCTGCGGGAGTCGTCGTGGTTTTTCGCTTGTGGAGGTCGTAATGGCTGTCGCCATCGCCGCGCTCGGCATCATCACGCTTCTGGGGCTAATCCCGCATGGCTTGTCCACCTCACGCAAGACAATCAACGAAATCGCAACCACCCGCATCGTCGCGCAGCTGATCGCCGAGATCCAGTTGGCGGATTGGAAGACGTTCGATGTGGGGTCAGCGGAGCAATCGCGACTTTTCGATGACCAGGGGGTGGAGATCACCAATGGCGGCTCGAATCTCGATGGACTTTCGTATGTGGCGCGTTTGCAACTTCCAGCGCGAGACGTAATTTTTCCGAAAAACAACAGTGTTAGCGTAGAACCTAATATCCGAAGGGTCGTTGTGGACGTAGCCCCGGTGCCGGTGCCTAGTTTCTTTCAGGATAATCCGGCCCCGGGCTCCTACAGGACTTTTACGCAACTTGTCGCAAAGATGCGCTAACCAGTCCGCAGTATGCTGGTGCCGAATGTTCGCGCCACAGTAGATAGGGCAATGGACAAATCGGCCCTCGTCGCAGGATTAAAATAAATAAGCCCACTGAGAGAACAGATTGAACGAAAAGTCGGAAATTAGCACAAATTACAGAGAAGTCGCCATGAAAACAGACACACTCTCCTCCCCAAACAAGGCTCGTCGAATGCTAGCTGCCTTGGCCCTCTTGGCTGTCGGCTCAGATACCGCTAATGCTCAAGTTAACGGGGCGTGGAACTACAACGGCTCTGTCTCATGGGATGGTATCAACTATTTTGTGACAACCAACTCGCCTGTAAAGCCTTGGGCACCGAATACGGTGATCCCGGGCGGGATCGGGTCGCTCTTGCATTTTAACAACGACATCACAACGACCTCATCGACGCGATGGGACGCTGTAAACAGTACTTTCACGGGGAATCTAGCCAATGGGACCAAGGTGAGGCTGACTACTGGGGGGACCATTCCAACGCCCTTCAATAACTCGACCGATTATTACGTGGTAAACGCATCCGGTGGTCAGTTTCAATTGGCATCAAGCCCAGGTGGTGGGTCAATCGCGATTACCGCGTCGGGCTTTGGTCTGACCAATTTCACGACGCCGGACAACTCCGCCTTGGCTGGTCTGAAGTCAGTTTATTTGGACGGAGCGCGAACGGTCGGTCAGATCATCATTGGTGATCTATCTGGCGCTGAGCGATTTAGTATTGAAGCAGGCAACTTACCCACAAATAACCTGATTTTTGATATGGGCTCCGTTGGTGGCGGGAATTCATTCATCAACAAATTCCAGGGTGGGTTGGACCTTATTAATGCGTCGATCGTGTTGGACGACAACCTCAATGTGCGCGTTACAACGCAAATCTTGGAATTAGGGGGCACCATGAGTGGTGCGGGCACCCTGACATCTTACGGCAATGGTCGCTTGCGCATCACCGGCGACAGCAGCAGTTCGACGGTCCCTCTTTGGCTGTGGAACCGCGGTACCAACAACGTGAACAATAATGCTCAAGTAGAGCTGGGGGCGACGGTCGGCAATGCTGTTGGGGGATCGGTGCGTGTGGGAAATGCCAGTCTGGGCGGGAATGGACACGCTGTACTCCAGTTGCAACAGGGCCGTACAAATTTGAATCAAATCAAGGACAGTGCCGGTGTACTATTCGACGGGATCAATGGAAGATGGGCATACATGAAGCTGATGGGGGGCAATGAAACGGTGGAAAGCATCATGGATCTAACAAGTGGTGCCGTGATTGAAAATAGGGAAAGTGAGACGCTTTCAACCGCTGCGACGTTGACCGTCAATGGGACCAGCGATTCCAGAATTAGCGCCTATCTTCGCAACAACGCTTACAATCCATTCGCTTCATTGGAGCCTGTGGCTGATGCTGCGGAGTTGGCAAATTACAACACGGCTCCGCTCAGTCTTGCTAAGCAGGGGACTGGAACGATGACGCTCGTAGGCACCAACATCTATTATGGGGGGACGACAACCGTGTCTGGCGGGACGTTGGTTCTTGATGGAACGACTCGGTTCCGCAGTAATGTGACAAATAACAGCGCTGTCGTGGTGAACATCAACAGTGGCACTTGGAACTTTAATTTCGACCACGACGGCGACCAGACGCTGAACCCCGCAGCAGAAAGTCCGACGGCTTTGCAGAATCTGTCCATCACCGGTAGCGGCTCTCTCACCAAGACGGGTCCTGGGGTCTTCAATTTATTCAGCAACAATACCATCGGCGGAGGTTTGGTGCTCAGAGAGGGGGGGATGGTCTTGACTGGCAACAACACCATCACTGGTGGGATCACCGTTTCGGGTGAGCCTGTAGTAGATCGCGACCTCACCCTAAGCGGATCCAATAGCATTGGTGCCGCTTTCAATGTCACCGGTGACTACGGGGCTGCGGGATCTACTGTTACGGTGAGTGGTGTTCAGACGATGAATTCAGCCTCTCCTGCAAACAAGGTGGTGAATTTCACCAATACGACCGCTATATTGAACGGGACACTGGGCGGCATCGCGAATGCTACCAGCATTACCCTCGCGGGCAGAGCGGGGACTAGTGGCATTTTTAGGCTGGATAACGATACAAACGCAAATTCAAATAGAGTCACTGATACCACCAATTTTATTTCAAAAGGGGGGGCATTCAATTTCCGTGGTGGAGCGGGAACCGACGAGACATTGGCGCAGTTGAACCTGAGCGCAGGGGAATTGCAAATTGCTCACGAGGGAGTTGGTAAACTGATCTTTTCTTCCCTCACCAGAAGCCCTGGTGCAACTCTGCGGGTGGATGGGGCATTGGGAATGGGAACGGCAAACCAGCAGGTGAAGTTTACGTCATCACCCGCGCTGGCGAATTCTCTCGTTGGTGCTTGGGCGACGGTTGGGAAAGAATGGGCAACGTACGGCGGGAATGGTTTGTCAGCGCTGGGTTCTTACGCGACCGGGGCAGAATCGACCTGGGTAAATACCCAAAATGTGAAAGCATCGGCAGCGCAAACTCTTGGGGCTAATCGCGCCGTCAACTCGCTCAATATGCAAGCTGCAGGGAACGTTACAGTGACAGTGAATGCGGCGACTCGAGTTCTCTCAGTGGCAAGCGGTGGGATTCTCGCCAGTTCGTCCGATGCAACCGGACGGACTCATACTTTAAACAATGGCATTGTGACAGTGCCATCCACTTTTGCTAGCAGTGGCGCTGAATTGATTGCCAACGTGCATACCGGTACACTAAATTTCAACTCGGTGATTGACGAATCATTTGCAGTCACCGGAACAAAAAGCACAAGCAATACTACCATAACTGGCCTTGCTAGTACGGCTGGCTTGGTGCCAGGAATGCGGGTCGAGGGCCTTGGCATCCCTGCCAACACAACCATTGCTTCGGTGGTCAGTGGCACCTCAATTACGCTGAGCGCAACCCCGACAACGGCGGGATCGACGTCCCTGACCTTCTCGAGTGGTAGTGTTGGCGTCACCAAGACGGGGAACGGACTGCTGGTGCTAGCAGGCGTCAACCACTATCAGGGGAAAACAATCGTTAACCAGGGGACCCTGCGTATCCACTCAAGTGAAGCAAATTTGGGAGACAATCCGTCGGCTTTTGACGCCAGCCATCTCCTTGTTAATGGGGGAACGATCCAACTAAATTCCAGCATGACCATTGATGACGCAAATCGCGGCATCACTGTTGGTGATGCTGGTGGTCGATTTGAGGTTGGAACTGCCGATGCTAACGTTTACACTGTCAATATCAACTCCCCCATCACTGCGACTGGCGTTTTCGAAGTCGCTGTGCGTGGCAATCAAGCTGCGGGGACTGCGAGCATTCTTAATTTGGGCAACGCTGGAAGTTCCAACGTTTTTGGCGGGGGAATCAAGACCGAGCAATTTTCAGGGATTGCCAACGTTAATGGCAGCAATACGGTCGGTCATATCCACGTTGAGGCAGGTGAACTGTGGTTGAACGGCAGCAACAATCTTACTGGTAACATCAGGATGATCGGGGGGGTTCTGGGGTTGCAGAGCAGCAATACCTTCTCGGGCAGCATCAACATCTCCGACGGCCAATTGTCGTTGTTCGACCCAAATGCCCTGGGAACATTGGGTTTTGGACTTTCACTTGGAAACGGTACCCTGACCCTGAACGGCACCAACCAAACGGTGAATGCGATCGCGGGAAATTTGGCTGCATTGATTGAAAATGATGGTGTCGCTGACTCCCTTTTGACGCTCAATCTTGGTTACTCAATGACCTACTCGGGTGCACTGAGTGATGGGGACGTTGGGAGCGGGGCCTTGGGGCTAACGAAAATTGGCGAGGGTACACTTTTGCTCAACAATATCGCCAGCAATTTCACGGGAGTAGTGCGGATCTCCGAAGGGGTGCTGGCTACTACTTTTGTTGATTACGGTGGAAGTTCGTCCCCTCTCGGCGCTGGATATAGCGGGCCCGAAGCCCTCATCGTTGATGGGGGGGGATTGAGATTCGATTTGTCCATTCCGGCTGTGACGGATCGATCCTTTACTCTGGGTGCGGGTGCGAATGGTGGGACACTTGCCGCTACGGGGGCAACACGGGAGGCAACGATCACACTGGGAGTCGATTACACGAAGAGTTTTATCCCATTTTCAAGCGCTCCAATCGGCTTTGAGGGCTCAGGTGACCGCACCCTGACGCTGGGAGGCTTCCAGGCTGGTTATAACCTTTTTAATCTGCCGTTGAACGACAAAAGTTCCGCAGAACAAACCTCATTGCTTAAAATTGGCGGCGGGTACTGGGAAATAGGGCGCCCAAATTCCTACACGGGTCTGACGACCGTTCAGGAAGGGCGTTTGGCGATCAGCGCCGACGGCGCTCTCGGAACCTACATTCCATCGACATCCACGGCTGTTTCGATAACCTCAGGTTCTCACACCTTTTCGGGAAATTTGCCAAACGGGACTCCAATTCACATTGCCGCCAGTACTCTCCCTGGGAACGTGCTATCGGACGCGACGTACTATGTCGTCAACTCTACGGGATCGAACTTTCAAATCTCGGCCGTTCCAACGGGCGATCCGATTAATGTGAGTTCGTCGGGTTCTGGAGTCACCTACTACAACTCGCAAGGTGCGGGGGTAAATCTGCTAGGAGGTGCTTTGGAGTTAAAGGGGGTTAATTACACTGCACCTGAAGAACTGCTTTTTGAGGGCGGCCAACTCTTCGCGCAAATTGGGAACAGCACGTGGAGTGGTCCTGTCTCAGTGAATGTGAACTCAACCGTGAATGTTCTCGAGGGGGCATCCATTAAATTTACGGGTGTCTTGAGCGGGAACCGTGGCATTACCCAGGCTGGCGAGGGCACCGTGGTCTTGTCTGGCGAAGCTGACCCGCTGACCGTTGGGGCCGTGGACAACAACCGACGCTTCTACAGCCTAAATGCGGGCACCCTGATTCTTGACTACTCGACCAATAACAACTCGAAGCTTGTCGATCAAGCCAGTTTGACACTCGGAGGCAGTCGGAGAGGCGGTACATTGAGATTGGTCGGGGGATCGAGTGATGTGCTGACTGATGAGGAAATCGTTGCTGGTACGACCATCGCGACTGGGGAAAATGCAATCTATCGGGATTCTGGGACCAAGATCATTCGGCTGAATACGATCAGCCGCCAACCGGGGGCGACCATTTACTTCGATCAGCCTGGCATCGCAAAAGTGGATAACTTGAACACCACAGCCAACATCTTGGGTGCCTGGGCCGTCGTTCGCGATCCGCTAAATGGCGACTACGATTGGGCGAAGAACGCCGGGACCGCCGATGGCTTGGTCATCGCGAATAGCACGTACAACACGCTCACTTGGGCTCCAAACGCCAACACAAACGTAACCACAACAAATACCCGGGCTGCCAATCAGACGACCTATTCGCTGAGGTTTAATGGTCCGAATGGTGCCACGCTTCCGACGAGTGACGTCGCATTGACGCTAAGTGGAGGGCTGAACACGATTCAGTCGGGTGGTATTCTGGTCACTCCCAAGATGCTGACCTTCAACTCGATCATCAAGGGTGCGGGTGATCTGACGGTGGGGTCTGAGCAGCAGATCCCTGATTTTCTGATCAACCAGTACAACCCAAGCGGTAACTTGGTGATTGAGAGTCGATTGGTGGATGATCCAAATCAGCCAGCGGCGACCGGGACATTGTTCAGCGGTGATACGCGCAGGGTATCAGGCTTGAGCTCGACCATCGTCTCCAACCTTCATGTGGGGATGTCGGTTACGGGAACAGGCATCCCTGTCGGCGCTACCATTACTGGTTTTTATAGTGCTACCGATATTCAAATCAGCACCGCCTATACGGGTGCGGCTGGGGCGGCGGTTCCAGACCTTGCCTTCGTTGCCCACAACGGGCTCGAAAAGCTGGGCCCAGGCACTCTCATTTTGACGGGTGCGAACACGTACAGCGGAGTCACAACATTGGCCGATGGGGTGTTGACTGCTGGCGTGATTGCGGATGGCGGGTTGCCCAGCAGTCTGGGTGCCTCCTCTGCGGGGGCGGGGAACCTCGTATTTAACGGGGGCACATTGCGTTACGTCGGGGCAAACGCAGCCACAGATCGCGGCTTTACTGTGAACGAACTAGCGCGTTTCGAAGTGGGACACGAGTCCGCAAGTTTGACGATGACCGGGACGGTGTCAGGGGCGGATCGTATCGAAGTGGGCGGTCCGGGGACTTTGGTGCTGACCGGAGCAGCCACCGCAACAAATCACTGGCTTCTCGATCAGGGCGCAGCGGAGTTCCGAATGAATACTGGCAACAATCGGTTTGCGACCAGTTTGGCCGCTTTGACCGTATCAGGCGGTGCCTTGCGTGTGGTGGGTGATCCTGCTGCAGATCGAATCCAGCAGTTTGGTGGACTGTTTACTGTGGCTGAAGGGGCATCTGAAATTCGTGCGATCTCTGCAGTCGGTGGCAACGCAGGTCGCGCGTTGACCATTCAAATTGGTGGTGTGGACGAAATCTTTGACGTCGTTAGGAAAGAGGGTGGTACCGTGCGGTTCGTCGAAGATCCTGTCGAAGGCGGCGGGGCTGCGAACATCACTTTGGCCATTCCTGTCTTGCAGCGGCAGATCATCCTGCCTTACGCAACCTACCAAAACACTTCCGACATCTCCCAACCTGGGGTAAATAACTTTGCAACGGTAGATAGTTCCAACAATGCAATCGTGTCTGCCGATCTTTTGTCACTCTATGACATCGGCTCATTCTACAATGACCCGAACAACTGGACAAGTGCGACACTGAATCCATCAGAAGGTGCAAACGGCCCCTTGAATGGATCTTTGAGCGCGAATCGAACGGTTGGAACCTTGCGTTTTTTCACGCCCGAGGCGGGAAATGTGCAGGTGCCGTCGGGACGCACGCTGAGGATTGCCAAGGGGGCCGTCATGGTGGGCGCAAACGTTGGATCAAACACCAAACAGATTTCGGGATTGGGCAACCTCACTGGCGGCTTGCGTAGCGTTGACGGAAATAGGGATCTGATGTGGCACAACTACAACAAGGCGTCTACCTTCCTTCTTGGGGCGAAGATCATCGACGACATTTTTGAGGTAACGGGTGGCGGCGTTGGCCAGGGCGCTGATGTCTCGACGGGATCTCCATCGATGTCGTTTGGCTATGCAGAGGGGGTGCTCTTTAATGGTCTTGAGTTAGGGATGGTCGTGACCGGGCCTGGGATTGCTCCAGGGACCACGATCTCAGCGTTGGATCCGTCCTTCTTTGGTATCACATTGAGCCAACCTGCAACTGCAGATGTAAGCGCCGGAACTTTCCAGTTCCAAGCGGTGACAAACTTCGTGCAAACCGGAATCGGCACGACGGCCCTTTCGGGAACAAACACCTATACGGGCAAGACTTTTGTCCATGGCGGTGTTCTCCGCCTCGATAGTGCTGGTGCAGTTCCGGGCGGGATTGGTGCTACGGGTGGTATCAGCCCAATCATCGTTGAAGGAGGGGTGATCGGACTGAATTCGGGCAATTTCACCCGGTCCGTTGGCACGGATGATTCCCAAGTGCAATTCAAGGGCAGTGGTGGCTTTGCAGCTTATGGTGCAGACCGCACTGTGAATTTTGGCGGGGCGAATGCCGCTCTTGCTTGGGGGGTAAATGGCTTTGTTCCAGTCGGCTCAAGCTTGATTCTGGGTTCACACGATTCAACGCACAAGGTGACGCTTACCAATCCCTTGAGCTTGGGGTATGGTACTCAAGTTGTTCGAGTCGAGGACGGAGCAGGCACTGTTGATGGGGAACTTAGCGGTGTGGTCAGCGGGGATGCCCAGCTGATCAAACGCGGTTTCGGGACGCTCCGTCTCAGTGGACTTAATACCTTTACTGGCGGAACTGTGCTGGAGGAGGGCACGCTCATTGGGGCAAACTCGCCCACACCGTTTGGGGGCATAACGGGCGGCATCGAAGTTGGATCAACCAGCTTCACAGACATTGCCGGTCAGATTACTCTCGGAATCGAGGGGGGGACAGTGTCTTACCCAATCCATGTCGGGAATGTAAACGCAGAAGGGAATAGCATGATTCAGTTTGGTGACAACGGCACCCTAGCAGGGGCTCTTTCTCTGGACAGAAATGTATTCCTGACTCCAGTCGGTGCCGCCACGAGGGGCACGATCACCGGTCTGATTACAGGCTTGGGTGGTTTCACGGTTACATCCACAGGGAATGTGATTGTCGCCAACGCGGCTAACACCATTGGCGGGGGGGGCGGTGCGCCCGGCAACGCAATCGACGGCAGCGCAATCGTTCGCTCAGGGAACTTGGTGGTAGGGGCTACGGGTGCGCTGGGAACGGCGACTGTTGAACTTGGCGATGCGCTTCCAGCGGTCTTTACAGTGGATCGCGCAACGGCTGGGATCGATATGACACTCAAGGGTGGGTACTTTGATCCATTGCATAATGGGACATTCTCGAGTGCTGGCCCGGGTGCGTTTGTTGAGGTCTTCAATGTCATTGACGGACGAACCTTTACCCGTGCCAGTGCAGGGGCGTTGGTCTTGGTCAAAGACGATCAGGAAAACCCAGAGCGGAATGGCGTTTACCAGGTCGTATTTTACGATATTCCGGTCAATAGCCCAGATCCTCAGCCGGCAAACACGATGAATCTGGCTCGGGTCAGTGGGATGGATGGGGTTGGTGAATTCCAATATGGCACCCGAGTCATCGTGACCAACGGGACGGTCAATGCTGGCAAGGCTTTCTTCATTGCTGGAACGGCAGCCACTCCCAATGTTAGCGCCGTCAACTTCCGTGAAGACGTGAACAATCCTACCGCAGGGCTGCTGGTCGAAAACGCTGGGGTCGATGTTACCAATCCAGTAGATGTAAACAGCACCCTCGGCGCAGGGGTCGCTATGATCGGGGGCAGCAATGCGATGACGACGGGGACTGCCTCGTTCTCTGGACCTGTCGTGATGCGTGACCTTAATGTGGGAGTGAGGGAGACTCTGAGCCTGCGCGTCAACAGTTTCAGTGCGGATGACATCGGCATCGTTCTCGGGGGCGAAATTTCCGAGGCGAATGGTGGCGCTGGTGCAAACACGGATCTGCTAAGCCTTGTGAAGGTCGGCCCCGGTCGGCTCTCGATCACTGGAGCAAATACTTATCATGGTGGAACGACCGTCAGTGAAGGTACGTTGACGGTGAACAACACCAGTGGTTCTGCAACTGGGAGTGGTCTGTTGACCCTGGACCCCGGAACGGTGCTGGACGGGAATGGAACCATCGGAGGCGACGTTTTGTTGATAGGCACCCTGGGTAACCCTTCATCCATTTCACCTGGGGATCCGGCCACCGACGGCGGTATAGGCACACTCACAATCAGTGGCGACGTCAATTTTGGTGCGAACACGGGTGCGATCTTCACGATCCGTGGGGACGGTGACAACGACCTCCTTGTTGCTTCATCACTAGTGGTGAACGCCTCCACCCTCTTCCACATTCTGTTTGATGGCACTTATTCACCAACCCTTTTTGACGAGTTCAATCTGATCGACTGGACAAGCGCTCCATCGATTGGAGACATCGAATTGACGGACAATCTTGATCTGCCAGCTTTGCCTCCCGCTCTCTTCTGGGATACAAGCTTGTTTAACACGAGTGGGGTTCTTCGCCTTGTGGACGCCATTTTGCCGCCCACAATCGTAACTCAACCTCAAACGCAGAGCGTGAACCCAGGTGTGAACGTGGTGCTGGAAGTTGTGCCCGGGGGAAGTGGTCCATTTACTTACCAGTGGCGGAAGGATGGAAATGTCATCGCGGGAGCGACCAAGAGGACGCTCAGCCTCAACGCCGTTACCCAATTGAGCGAGGGGAGCTACACGGTTACCGTCACCAATGTGGCTGGGCCTACAACCAGTGATCCCGCAGTCCTTTCCGTGAATGATCCTATTCTGATCACGAGCCAACCGACGACCCAGGCGAAGTTTGACGGAGAACTGGCCACCTTTACCGTTGTGGCAACAGGAACGGGCCCTCTGACCTACCAGTGGCAGAAGGATGGGTTCAATATTCCGCTGGCGAACTCTGACACCTTCTCCATCACTGCGAACAGCTCCAACACCGGCATTTATCGGGTCTTGGTAACGAACGTGGTGGGTACGGTGACAAGTCAGAATGCAGCATTGGCTCTCTATGGGCCGGATGCAGCGATCTTGTTGGACCCCGTCCCAGCCATGCTGCCTGTTGGTGGCACCTTGGATTTGTCTGTCATTGCTCAGGGGGATGCGCCATTGGCCTACCAGTGGAAACGCAACAACGCGGTCATCAAGGGGGCCACATTGGCCAATTATACCGTTCCCAATGTCACCACGGCTCGTGCGGGTGCCTACAACTGCGTGGTGACGAACACTGTTGGCGGCATCAAGAAAACTGCGACCAGTCTGGTTGTGCAGGTCGGCGTCGTCGATCAAACGTCCAAGAACTTTGTTCTGAAAATCGGCTCTAAGGTGACGTTCTCCGTCACCGCTGCTGGGAACAACCTGACCTATCAATGGATGAAAGACAACGTCGATATTCCAGGGGCAACGGCGAAATCACTGGCGCTCAGTGGGCTGCAAGTGGCAGATTCCGGTGACTACGTCTGCCGCGTGGGGCGCAGTGGTGAGGTTGCAGTGGTCAATGTGAGCGTCTTGAATTGCGGCACGAACAACCTGCGGGTTTACGATTCTGCTCCTCTGGTGACGCACACGCCTCCTCTGCCTGCGGCGGTGGTGAGTGGGTCCTACAGCTACCAATTCCCGATCAACTCAGATATCAACGTCACGCCGACGTCGTTTGTCGCCTCCGGACTTCCTGCCGGGCTGACGATGAATAAGCTGACGGGCCTGATTAGCGGTAAGCCAACCGTTTGGAAAGTGGCACCCTACGCTGTGACTGTCACCGTTTCCAACCTGAGCGGTAAGGTCGTCGTGCCCACCACCATCCAGGTCAGTGATATGGCGGCCAACTTCGTTGGGGCGTTCGCGGGACCCATTGAGCGTAATGCGGTGCTTAATGGTGGGCTCGGAGGCTTCTTCACGATGACTGCTGCCAAAACGGGTTCGGTGAGTGGTAAGCTCTTTTTGGGCGCTGCCACGTATGCGTTCAAGGGCACCCTCAACACCAGCCTAGACACCCCAGGCGCGGCGGAATCAACGATCACGGTCGTCAGGTCAAAAATGACGCCGCTGACCCTGAATTTCATCATCAGCTCGACTTTGGGCCAGATTTCCGTCGGCAGCATCACTGACGGCGTCGATACCGTTAACTTCAATGGTTGGAGGAATCCTTGGAGCAAAACCAATCCGACTACGATCTTTAACGGAACCTACGTGAAGGGTGCGGCGACGTTGACGGTGGCATCTGCCTATCACACCTTCGCACTGACGCTTCCGGCCCTTTCCCCGCTGATTGGCGACGCTTCGATTCCTCAAGGAGATGGGTTTGCCTCCTTCTCGATTGCCTCCACCACTGGGGCACTCAAGATTTCAGGAAAGACGGCAGACGGACAGGCTATCTTGTTCTCCACCTTTGTTGGGCCTAGCGGAGAAGTCGGTCTCTTCAAGACACTCTACACGACTACCAATCGCGGCTCGTTGCTCGGGACCTTGAATATCGCGGCGGGTTCCCCTGCGGAGAATAACCTGCTGGGGGGTACGGTTACTTGGTCGCGTCCGGCTCTGGCCCCGACATCGAAGGAGCGGACATACAAGGATGGATTTGGCGTTGCGAATCCCATCACTCTTTCGGCGGTGGGTGGCAGGTATGTGCCACCCGTGAGTCCGAACGTCATCCTTGGCGTCAATCCAGCAGTGCCTGACAATGCCTCTTTGGAGTTTACTGGGGCGAACGTCGGCACACCCGCTCCGTCGCCTGACGTGAATGTCTCCATCATCGCCGGCAGCAAGCTTAGCCTGCCATTGGCTGGCGGGCCGTCGAACCTCCGCAAGACTTCCCTGGCTGTCTCTCCCACGACGGGGGCCATCAGTGGCAAGTTCACCATCGTGGCACCTGATCCACTGAATCCGACGAAGAACATCACCCGGGCCGTTGCCTACCAGGGGCTCATCGTGCGGGATCTCGCGGGTCAGCATGGGTGCGGCTACTTCCTCCTACCTCAGTTGCCTGCGGTGGTTGGTGAGACCTCCTCGAACACGAAGATCCTGTCGGGATTGATGACCTTCGATACGCCCTAAAATCCCGCTCTTTGAGTGACTAGCGATGCCCCGTGCCTGAAACAGGTGCGGGGCATTGTTTTGATGGGTAAGGTCTAAAGATTCGAGCTATTTCGGGGGGAGCTATTTGGCCGCTGCATGGGCCCTTATAGAATCGAGGGAAAAGCGATGCTAACTATATTTGAACGGAATCGAAGTGCCGTTGTCGGGCCCTGAATGTAATAGTCCTATGGCTTATACTGAATTGGTCGTTGGAGTATTTACTATGTATTGACCAATTTTCCGGCGATCAGTACGCTAGGGGCATGAAACAGCTTCTTCGTTTCGACCTTCGGTGCCTTGGTGCTGCCGTACTAGCGCTTGCGACTAACCCCTTAGCCGAAGTCTCCGCGCAGAGTTTTGGATCATGGAACCTGAACAACAATGGCAATTGGGGGACTGCCGCGAATTGGGTGCCAAATACGACCGTGCCGGGTGGGGTTGGCAGCATCGTGAGTCTGAACAATGACATTACGGCGAATAGGACGATCACCGTTGATGGTGCCCGAACAGTGGGCTTTCTCATTTTGGGAGATCGGAGCAGCACTCAGTCATTTACGGTTGGGGGCAGCACATTAACGTTTGATTTCGGTGACTTGGCAGGTGGCAATTCGTTTTTGAATAAGTTCCAAGGTGGGGTGGATACCATCAGTGCACCGATACATGTCGATGAGACTTTGAACCTGCGGATCACGACGCAGCAGGTGCAACTCACTGGAGCGTTGGAGGGCTCCGGTGTGCTTACCGACTATGGTAATGGCCGCTTACGGTTGCTGGGGAACAATACCGCGTCTGATGTCAGCCTGTGGCTTTGGAACCGGGGGACGAACAATGTGAACAATAACGCCCAGGTCGAACTGGGGGCTGTGACAGGGAACGCCATCGGGGGGGATATCCGGGTTGGCAATGCGTCGTTTGGTGGGAATGGCCATGCGGTGCTGCAATTTGCCCTAGGGCGGGAGAATCTCGATCAGGTAAAGGATACGGCGACGATCCGCTTTGAGGGGGTGTCTGGGCGTTGGGGTTACATGAAAATGATGGGTGGCGACGAAACGGTGGGCCGCATCCTGGATGTCGGAAATGGCACGGTAATCGAAAATATGGAGAACGAGACTGTGGATACGAACTCCATTCTGACGATCAGTGGAGATGACTACTCCTTCATTGGTGCCCACTTTCGGGACAGGAATGGCGGCACTGGAACGGGTACTTTGGGACTGACCAAAGCAGGACTGGGCCATTTGGCAATGCAAGGTGCCAATATTAAGCACACTGGGACTACGACTGTGACCGGGGGCATCCTGGAACTCATCGATACGACGGCATTCGTGAGTGCGATCAACAACGAGGTCGGTGGCACCGTGAGGTTGACTCGGCTCGCCAATAGTAACATGAACTTTGATGACGCGATTACTGGTGGCGGAGACTTGGAGATCTATGCGCCGGGAGGATCGAGTGGATACATCACGTTGCAGTCAGGTGGCAACGTGTTGGGCGAATTACGCGTACTTCAAGGGGGGCTGACGGTCAGTGGCAGCGGGAACTCCTTCACTGGGATTGTGATCGGTGGTTCAGAGATCAACCAGAATATGGACCTGACGCTAAACGGTAGTAATACTATTAGCGGTGACGTCAGTGTCACTGGCGATTTTAGCACCACCCTGTCTCTCGTAGATATTTTGGGAGCGAACCCGATCTCAGGGAACATCACCATCAATCAGGCTAGCTTTCGGTTGAGAAACGGAGGGTCGGTGGGTACGCCGGGCCAGATTACCTTGGCGGGACGCGCTGCGAATTCCGGAGAGTTCATTGTCGATAACAGTGGGACGGCTAACGGTGACCGTATCGGGGACAGCACGCTGTTTCTTTCCCAAGGCGGACGTTTCAACTACAATGCAGGGGGGGGCGTCAATGAAACGTTGGGCCAACTGACTCTGGCGGAAGGGGAACTCCATATTGCGCACGCAGGGTCCGGTACGCTGACCTTTGCTAACAGCGTTGTGCGCGAGGCAGGCACTACCCTGGCGATTACCCGAACAGATATCGGTGGAGCCGGGCGCGTGAAGTTTGGCTCCTCCCCGGTGATGGATGATGGAATTGTTTCCGGCGGATGGGCAACGGTGGGGAACGAGTGGGCGACATACGGTGCCAATGGTTTTGCCCCGTTTACTGGATACACGACGGATCAATCTCCTACGACCTGGTTGGCGACCCAAAATGTGAAGGTTACTGGCAGTAATCCCGCAGCGATGCCGTCCTCCAAGACGATCAACTCTCTCAACATTACAACCAATAATAGCTCGCAGAACCGGACGGTGAATCTGGGGGCTTCGAATCGGACGCTCACCATCAGTTCAGGTGGGATCTTGAGTAGCCTACGCAACCATGGGATTACCAATGGGATCCTGACGAGTGGTGGGAATGAGTTGGTTTTTACCGTGACGAGCAATCAATTGCAGGTCACCTCTTCGATTCAAGGTGCTGGGATGGCGGTGACGAAGGGTGGTGTGGGATTGCTGATTGTGGATGGCACGAACACCTACACTGGCAGAACCTACCTCAACAATGGTACAGTGCGAATTACCCGCGACAACAATTTAGGTACTGCGCCAGCTGCGCTCGTCACGGATCAACTCCAAATCAACGGAGGGACGCTACAGTTGGCGAATACGATGACTTTGAGTGCGAATCGGGGGGTAAGCATTGGCCCCGCTGGTGGGCGAATCGAGGTCGGTATCGCGAACAACAACGTCTATACGGCAACGATCCCGACCATTACAGCGCAGGGTGTGCTGGAAGTATCTGTTCGGGCAGACGATGGCCTGGGCACGAAAAGCACTCTGAACTTGGGGGCCCCAGGAGGCACGCAGACCTACGCCGGTGGGATCAAAACGGAGCTCTATGCCGGCACCATAAACGTGCTCGGGACCAACACTGTCGGGCCGGTGTATGTGGAATTGGGTACACTGAATTTTCCTGGCAACAATACGTTTACTGGCAACATCCGGCTTGCTGGTGGCAAAGTGACCGTGGGCGGTGCAAGCAACGCACTTGCTGGTGTGGTCAATATGTCCGAGGGGGAGTTGGCGCTGACGTCTTCAAACTCTTTTGGCGCGGAAGGCTTTTCCCTGAACCTTGGTAATGGGGTGCTATCTCTCAATGAGACGGTGCAGAAGCTCAGCGGGATCACCGCCGGCGCACGGGGGGAGATTCAAAATGGCGGGGATGCTGACGCGACTGTGATCTTTGATTTGGAGAGGGAGCATCTCTTCGATTCAACCTTGAAGGATGGAGCGGGACTGGGCGTCCTCAATGTCACCAAGACAGGTCCAGGCGTGCTACGCCTACGAAGTGGGGAGAGTTCGTTTTCTGGCGTTCTTCGCGTAGAGGAAGGTGTGGTGGCCGTCTCATCCGTCGATTTCGCAGGGAGCCCGTCGGCGATGGGAGGAGGCGGTGGGTTGTTCGATGCAGACCGGATCGTCCTTAATGGAGGGGGGCTCCGCTTTGATCTTCCTGTGCCTCGTATTACTGATCGTTCGTTCACGTTGGGGGCAGGCCCAAACGCGGGGGCGCTGATCGCGACTGGCTCCAACCGAGAAGCGACCGTTACCTTGGGGCAGAGCTTCCCCGACTTCTTATACGTGACGCCCGCTGTCGCCTTCGAAGGTTCGGGGGATCGCACCCTTACGCTGGCAGGCTACAACGCTGGCTACAACTCGTTCAATGTTGCCCTTGGGGATAAGAGTACCAGCGAAAAGACATCGCTGATGAAAATCGGGGCTGGCATCTGGGAGGTGTCAGGCCAAAACGCATTCACCGGGCTGACCACCGTCCAGGAGGGCACATTGGCGGTGTCTCGGGATGGTGCGTTGGGTGTGAACGTTCCCCTGACTGGAACGACCGCAAACGCTGGATTGGATAGCTTTGCTGGCAGTTTGACTGATGGTACTCCGATCAATTTCTCGGGGACTTCAATGCCGATTGGGATTGATGGAACCAAGACCTACTACGTTGTGAATTCTGATGGAGGTAACTTCCAGATTTCAGAAAACCCGGCGTCGTTCCCGATCGACTTCGACTCGAATGGCTCAGGCCTTTCCTTTTCCCATTCTGCTGGGGCGGGTGTCTCCCTTGTCGGTGGCCGTTTTGAACTGAGGGCCGTGAACTATGCGACGCAGGAGACGATGTTAATGAATGGCGGGCAACTGTTTTCCCAGTTGGGCGAGAACGAATGGGCCGGTCCAGTTGTGGTGAATGCGAACACCGTTGTAAACGTGCTGGAAGGTGCGTCCATTGAGCTTTCCGGAGTGTTAAGCGGCAATCGTGGTATCAGTCAAGTCGGAGAGGGGACGGTGATTCTCTCTGGCAATTCAGCCACACAAACCACCGGCAACTGGGATAATGGAAACCGGTTTTACTCCGTGCAATCTGGCGCGCTGATTCTCGATTATGGTTCTGACAATACATCGAAGCTGCCAGACCAGGCGAGGTTGAGTCTCGGTGGCAGTCGTCGCGGTGGGACTCTCATTCTTTCTGGAGGTTCCCATGAGGAAATTGTCGGGGCCGCCACCATCAATGCCGGGGAGAATGCCATCTACCGTGAGCCAGGGAGCACGGCGATCATTCGCTTGAATCTACTCAGTCGCCAGCAAGGGGCTGCGATCTACTTTGACGAGCCCGAGATCGCGAAGGTGGACAATACGAACGTGAACAACATCCTTGGCGCATGGGCTATCATCAGGGACCCGAATCAGAACGATCTAGATTGGGCGCGGAACAAGACGAATGGTGGAGACGGTCTGGTAGTTCCTTTCGGCAGTGGCAGCGGCAGTGGTAGTTACCTGACGAATAATCTGGCGACGAACGCGAACAGCAACTTCACGAACAACGTGATTCGTCCCTCCAACACCACTACCTACAGCATGCGGTTCAACGGCAAGACTGTGCCAGGAGACATTACTATAACTCTGAATGGAGCACTGAATCAGAATCAGACGGGTGGATTCTTGATCACGCCCAAGATGGGGACGTTTGATGCGGTGATTGGTGGATCGGGGAAACTGTACTCCGGCAACGCACAGCAGATGCCGGACTTTTTGATCAACCAATACAACCCTAGCGGGAGCTTGGTCATCAAGAACGAGATCATGGATCGTCCTGTGTTTGTTGCAGGCGCAGGTGCTACCTTGGACGGGGCGAATAATCGGCGCATCAACAACTTAGACCCGGCGTTGGTGGCAACCCTGCCCATTGGTACTGTGCTGACTGACCCGAACCTTCCATCTGGCGCGACGGTTACGGGTTATTACAGCGGAACGGCAATCCAGATAAGCCTTGCTCATGCCATGGACGGATCGCCAGTCGCTCCTACCTTCACCTTCCACACCGGGGTCGAAAAACTGGGGCCTGGTCCGTTAGTGCTGGAAAATGCAAACACGTACACTGGCGTCACCTTCCTCGCGGATGGCGTCCTTTCCGCCTCGATCCTTGCGGATGGGGGGCTGCCCAGTAGCGTTGGTGCTTCGTCAAATGCAGCGGCGAATCTGAGCTTCAATGGTGGAACCTTACGTTACTTGGGGGATTCAACATCGACGAATCGTGGTTTCACGGTCGCGGAGTCAGCACGATTCGAGGTAGCACATGAGCTTTCCGCCCTCACAATGACAGGGGCAGCCTCTGGTGCGGATCGGATCGAGGTGGGGGGGCCGGGGACTCTCATCATGGCTGGCGCATCGACTGGCATCACGCATTGGTATGTGGACGAAGGTCGGGTGGAGATGCGAATGAATGCCGCAAACAATCGGTTTTCGAGCAGTCTGGCGGATCTTACGTTGGCGGGCGGTGCAATTGTTGTGGTGGCGGATCCAGCCGCTGCCAGGACGCAGCAGTTTGGTGGGCAATTGACCATCGGCGAGGGGTCATCCGAGATCCGCGCCATTTCTGCCGAGGGCGGCGTGGCAGGGATCGCTGTCACTCTGCAGATTGGCGGTGTTGATGAAATCTTCCCTGTGATCAGGCATGCTGGGGGAACGGTGCGATTTGTGGAAGACCCCGTCGAAAACGGAGGAGCCGCCAACATTACTCTGGCCTTGGAAGTCTTGGAACGCGCCCTCATCCTACCGTATGCCACGTATGAGGACACATCGAATTTATCGCAGCGGGGAGTGAACAACTTTGCGACGACGGACATTTCTAACAACGCCGTTGTATCCGCTGACCTGCTGTCTCTGTACGATATCGGCACTGCGTTCAATGATCCCAATAGTGAGTGGACCGGCCGAAACATCAATCCATCCGAAGGTGCAAATGGTTCGTTTAACGGCGTTCTGAATGACAATCGGTCGGTTGGCATCCTGAGGTACTTCTACCCCGGTGATAGCACGGTGCAAATTCCATCGGGACTGACACTTCAGATTGAAAATGGAGGGGTGCTGGTCGGTGCCAATGTGGGCAACAATTCCAAACAGATCATCGGATCTGGTGTGATCAGCGGGGGACTCGCTGCGGAGGAGGGGGGGCGTGACCTGATCTGGCACAATTACAATCGGGCAACCTCGTTCCTGGTCGGTGCGGAAATCGGGGAGTTTACCCGGACATTGACGGATGCAGGATCAATCGATCAGGGATCATCCGTGATGATGGTGGACTTCAGTGGCGCCGCTGTCTTACCCCAGCTCCAGGTGGGAATGCTCGTCTCTGGACCTGGCATCGCCCCTGGGACAAAGATCGTCGCGATTCAGAGCGGGTTCTTCAGTATTGTCCTGAACCAACCCGCTACGTCTGACACGACGAACGGAACCTTTGTCTTCACCGCAGGCACCAATTTTGTGCAGACGGGAATTGGGACGACGGCTCTGAGTGGTGCAAACAGCTACAGTGGCACAACCTTCGTCCACGGGGGTGTGCTGCGGTTGGATTCTGCTAATGCCGTTCCAGGCGGAATCGGTGTGACGGGTGGGACGAGCAAGATCACTATCGAGGGTGGCGTGATCGGGCTGAATGCGGGTGACTTCAGCCGTGGTCTGGGCAGTGGGGTGGATCAGGTGGAGTTTAAAGCGAAGGGAGGATTCGCGGCCTATGGTGCGAATCGGGTTGTGAACTTCGGTGGGGCCAACGGCCAGGTCGCGTGGGGTGTGGGGGGCTTTTTGCCAGTGGGTTCTGGTCTGCTGTTAGGGGCGCATGATTCGACGCACAAAGTTACGATTACCAATCCGCTAACGCTCGGGTACGGTCGTCAGATTGTGACCGCTCAAAATGGGCAAGGTGCAGTCGATGGGGAGCTTTCTGGGGTCGTGAGCGGTACGGCAGAATTGGTGAAGCGTGGTTTTGGCGAACTGCGCTTGAGTGGCAATAACACGTTTAGCGGGGGGGTGTCTCTTGAGCAGGGGACGGTGATCGGGGCCAACTCGCCAAACGCCTTTGGCCTTGGAGAGGTGAAGGTCGGGGTATCCGCGTTTACTGACGACAACGGAAAGCTGACACTTGGTGTTGAAGGGGGCACGGTGGGCAATGCAATCCACGTCGGTGCTAAGAATCCAGAGGGGAATACGATGCTGGAGTTTGGGAATAACGGAGAGTTGGCGGGTGCGATCACTCTTGATCGTCAGGTGTTCTTTTCCCCGGTTGGGCTGGCAACCAGGGGGAGCATTAGTGGTGCAATTGATGGAGTGGGCGGCTTCACCGTCACCTCCACCGGAAGTATAGCCCTCAGCAACGCTGCAAATAACTTTGGCACTAGTGCTGGGGCGGCGGGTGATGCTATCGATGGCGCACTCATCGTGCGGTCAGGGAACTTGGTCGTGGGAACAACGGGTGCGCTGGGAGCTGGAGTTGTTGAACTCGGGGATGCACTCCCTGCGCTGTTGACGGTTGATCGTGCGACGGTTGGAATGGAGATGATCTTGAAGGGGGGCTATTTTGACCCTGTTCATACGGGAACCTTTACGGGCTCTGGACCAGGAGCGTTCGTGGAAGTGAGCAATGTTATCGATGGCAGGACGTTCACCCGTGCAGATGCTGGTGCACTGGTTCTCGTGAAGGATGATGTGGAAAACCCAGAGCGAAATGGAGTTTACGAAGTGATCTTCTACGACATTCCGGTCAATAGTCCCGATCCCCAGCCTGTGAACACGATGAATCTTGTCCGAGTTGCGGAGATGGATTCAGTGGGAGAATTGGCCTACGGAACTCGGGTCAATGTCACCAACGGTATCGTCAACGGTGGAACGTCTTATTTCTTGGCAAGTGCGCCTCCGGCGATGAATGAGAATGCCGTGCACTTCCGTGGCGATGTGGACAATCCGAATGTTGGGTTGTTGGCGGAGGTGGACGGGGTCACCGTTGTGAACGACATCGACGTTAACTCGACAATTGGGACAGGTGTGGCGACAGTGGGAGGCAGTTCGTCACTGCTATCCGGGACGGCATCTTTTCCGGGCAACGTGACACTGCGGGATTTAACGCCGACGGTGCAGGAACTTCAGACTCTGCGAGTGCACTCCGAAACAAACGATGGCCTGGGGGTTGCCTTCAGTGGTGTGATTTCTGAGGCCGACGGTGGGGGGCTCGCTACCAATGACGTGTTGTCGCTCATCAAGACAGGCGCTGGCAGAGTTACCTTCTTGGGGGAGAATATCTACGGGGGAAGCACGACCATCAGTGATGGGGCACTGTTTGCCAACAATGCATTGGGTTCTGCGACGGGCACTGGTCTCGTTCAAGTGGAAGCTGGAGGGACGCTGGCTGGCGTTGGCTTCATTGGCGGTGATGTGATGCTGGCAGGTGCTGTGGCAAACCCTGCGAATCTCTCCCCTGGAGATCCTGGGATCGCAGGTGGGATTGGGGTATTGACGCTGAGTCAGGATTTGACGCTCGGGGCGGAGTCCGCCGCGTGGTTCACCATTTTGGCCGACGGGGTTAGCGACAGAGTGGTGGTCGCGACTCTTTCCGCTGATGAAACGGCGCTATTCAATGTCTTGTTTGACCCCACCTACACTCCTGCGACGGGAGATTCGTTCAATATCGTTGACTGGGCTGCTGCACCCACGGTAGGGGATCTAGATTTGACAGATAATCTCGTTCTGCCGACACTTCCGGCGGCTTTGTTCTGGGACACCAGCTTCTTCAATACCGACGGAATCTTGTCTTTGGCGGATGCGATCCTGCCTCCTGCCATTGTGACGGACCCGACCTCACAGGCGGTAAATCCAGGGGTGAACGTGCAATTGTCTGTCGTGGCGAGTGGCAGTGGTCCATTCTCTTATCAATGGAAGAAGGGGGCCGCCATTATTCCTGGTGCGGTCAATCGGACGCTGAACCTGCCGAATGTCGATGAGTCGGACGAGGCATCCTACACGGTGGTCGTAACCAACCTCGGTGGGGATACGACGAGTGCGGAGGCGGTCCTGAGCGTGAACGATCCGATCATCATCACTGATCAGCCTGACGCGCTGGTGCGGTATGATGGTCAAACCGCTACCTTTACGGTGGTTGCGACGGGAACGGGGCCGTTGACCTACCAGTGGCAGTTCAACCAAACCAATTTGGATGGTGAAGTGGGTGATAGTCTCACTGTCACGGCCAGTTCATCCACCGCTGGTGCCTATCGGGTGCTGATCACCAATGTCGTCGGAACCCAGCCCAGCAATGCTGCGAATCTGGCTTTGTTTGGACCCGATGCGGCCATCGTTCAGGAACCAATTTCGCAGATGATCGGCGTCGGTGATACCTTGAACTTGAGCATTGTCGCCCAAGGGGATGCCCCGCTGGGCCTGCAATGGAGGCGCAATAACGCGACGCTGAGGGGCTTCACTGCGGAGGCGCTTTCGATTCCCAATGCAACCACCGCTCGTGCTGGTGCCTACAACTGTGTGGCTACGAATGTCGTAGGCGGGGTGAAGAAGACCGCGACGAGTGCGGTTGCCCAAGTCGGGGTGGTGGATCGGCGTGACAAGAACTTTGTCCTGAAAGTTGGCGCGAAGGTCACCTTCTCGGTATTGGCCGTTGGCAATAATCTGACCTATCAGTGGATGAAGGACAACGTGGATATCCCCGGCGCGATAGCGAAGACGCTGGTGCTGAGCGGGATTCAGGTGGCAGATTCTGGCGACTACGTCTGCCGGGTCACCCGCAGTGGAGAGACACCCGTGCTCGGGGTTAGCATGATCAATGGCGGGGTGAACAACCTGCGCGTTTATGACGCCGCCCCCGTCAGTGCCCTTGTGGGGGCGCTGCCCGCAGGCATGGTTAGCGAGGCCTATTCTTATCAGTTCCCCGTGGATCCTTCGATCAATATGACGCCAACTTCGTTCACAGCAAAGGGGCTGCCTTCGGGGCTGAAGATGGATCGAATCACAGGCCTGATCACAGGGCGTCCGACGGTTTGGAAGGCGACCGACTACGCCGTGACTGTGACCATTTCCAATTTGGTTGGCAAGGTGGTCGTCGCAACCAGCATCAACATCAGCGACCTCGCTGGAACATTCATCGGTAAGTTCGCTGGGCCAGTGGCGCGGCAGGATGTGGTGAATGGTGGTCTTGGTGGTTTCTTCACGATGGCCTCATCGAAGACTGGAGCCGTAACGGGTAGGCTCTACCTTGGTGCCGTATCCTATGCATTCCGTGGTCAGTTGGAGACGTCCCTCGGTGCACCCACTCAGGCCTCGGCGAGCATTGACATCGCGCGGCGGAACATGAGTTCGCTAAATCTGGCGTTCACGATTGATTCCGGGGTCGGCGCGATCACTGGAGGCACTGTCACGGACGGTGGGGAAGTTGCCTCCTTTACTGCGTGGCGGAATCCGTGGTCGCGCACGAATCCGACGACGATCTTTAACGGAACCTACATGAGGGGCACATCGACGCTGACGGTTGCCTCCGCCTACCACACGTTTGCGCTGGATCTCCAGACGGGTTCGCCGTTGATTGGAGATCCTACGATTCCGCAGGGTACGGGGTATGGTTCCTTCTCAATCGCGTCCACCACTGGCAACCTCAGTGTCGCTGGCAAGACAGCGGACGGTCAGTCGATCATCTTTTCGACCTTCGTTGGGCCGAATGGAGAGGTTGCATTCTTCAGGGTCCTCTACACCGCCGCCAACCGTGGCTCGATTCTCGGGTCAATGATGATTGCTGCGGGAAGCCCTGCAGAGGAAAACTTGCTCACTGGCACGGCCACTTGGTCACGGGGTGAATTGGCTGCGACCTCGCGCGAGCGGACTTACAAGGCAGGCTTTGGTGCGGCCAATCCTGTGCCTTTGAGTATCGTCGGTGGTCGCTATCTGGCACCCGTGAGTCCTGCCGTGATTTTGGGGGTGAATCCAACGGTGCCTAACAACACCGCCCTCGCGTTCAACAGTGCGGAGGTTGATACGGCGGCATTTTCTCCAGACATCAATGTGTCGGTGCTCGACAAAAGTAAGCTACTCCTTCCAAAGGCGGGCACACCGGAAAACCTTGCCAGCACGAGTCTGGCCGTCTCTTCCACCAAGGGCACCATTAGTGGCGGCTTTAAGCTCGTGGACACGAATCCCTCGATCCCGACTTCCAAGGTGACCCGGAGCGTGCGATTCCAAGGGCTGATCGTCAGAGACATCACCGGGCCGCATGGCTGTGGGTATTTCCTGCTTCCGAAGCTGCCTGCTGTGTTGGGGGAAACGCCCACGAACACCATCATTCAGTCTGGGCAAATGAGCTTCGATGTGCCGTAGTATGTCGGTGCCTTGGGGAGCACACTGAGGCCCTTGTCAGCCAATGGACAACAGGCCTACGGGCAGAGGCGGCATTTCGAATTGCGACCTTAATATCGAACGACAATGACCTTGGCGGGGTCTAATGGTCACAATGAAACAAGGACCCGTCTTTCAAAACAGAGGGTGCTATGGCTGGGCCGTATTACTCTGGGTAGTATTGAATGTGGCAACTAGCCGTTTGGGCGAAGCGCAGCAATTTGGCTCGTGGAATTTAAATGCCAACGGAAGCTGGGGGACGGCTTCAAACTGGGTGCCGTCAGCAAGTGTGCCATCGGGGTTGGGGGCGCAGATCCACTTCAACAACAACATCTCTGCGAACCGGGTGGTGACGTTGGGGGCGGATCGGACGATGGGTCTCTTGTTGCTGGGGGATCTGAGTAGCACACAGTCCTTTACTCTGACTGGTGGCGGTGGGGCGCTCATTTTCGATTCCGGCCCTGCGGGGGGCGGCAATGCTTGGCTAAACAAATTTCAGGGCGGGGCAGATGTGATCACGGCGGACATGGTCCTCAATGATTCGCTCAATATTCGACTGACGACGCAGTCGCTAGAGCTGGCCGGTGGATTGAGTGGGGCAGGTGTATTGACCAGTTATGGCAATGGTAGGCTGCGCCTGACGGGGAATAATACCTCATCCACGGTTGATCTTTGGGTCTGGAATCGAGGTGCCAACAGTGTGAACGGGAATCCCCAAGTGACTCTGGATGCGGCGACTGGCAACGCTATTGGCGGAACGGTGACTGTGGGTAATGCCAATTTTGGTGGGAGTGGCTACGCTGTGCTGGAGTTGGCGCAGGGGCGCTCCAATCAGGACCAGATCTCCGATGCGGGGACTCTTGTGTTTGGCGGAGTGTCTGGCTGGTGGTCCTACTTCAAACTGATGGGCGGGAATGAGACCGTCGCCCGAATCATCGATACGGGGGCAGGCGCGGTGATCGAAAACATGGAAAGCGAGACAGTGGATACGAACGCTGTGCTGACGATCAGTGGTCCCTTGGACTCGTACATCAGCGGTCATTTGCGGGATCGTTCTGGGGGCAGTGGGCTTGGCACGCTTGGCCTTGTGAAAGATGGCGCGGGAGATCTCATCCTCAGCGGGGGTAACATCCGCTATACAGGGGATACGACGGTCAGCGGTGGACGTCTGAATTTGATTGATACGACGAACTTCGCTAGCGCATTGACCGTAGATGCGGGCGGTATCCTGCGTCTGACACGGACTGCAAACAGCAATCTGAATTTTGACGATGCCATTGCCGGAGGCGGCACCCTGGAGATCAACGCAACCGGAGGCAATGCCTCTGCGATCACCCTCCAATCAACCGGGAACAACATCGGAACCTTGCGGGTGATGCAGGGCGGGTTCACGGTTTCGAGTGGGGGAAATACGTTTGGCGATATCCAGGTTGGTGGTGGGGAGGTGACCCAAAACTTTGATTTGACCTTAAGTGGTGCAAATTCCATCAGCGGATCTTTGTCGGTGACGGGTGATTACGGAGGCTCTCTTTCACAGGTCACAGTGTCGGGAAGCAATCCGATCGCGGGGAATGTGAGTCTCACTCACGCTACGATGAGGCTCCAGGGCGGCGGACAGATCGGCAGCCCAGGGTCGATCACCATCGCTGGTCGGGCGGGTGTATCTGGCGAATTTGTTTTCGACAATGGGGCGTCATCCAACTCCAATCGAGTGGGGGATACGACGAACTTCGTGTCAAACGGGGGCACGCTGACCTTCATCGGTGGAGGTGGGACCAATGAGACACTGGCATCGTTGCAACTTCAGCAGGGCGAGTTGCGCGTCGGCAGCTCCGGCACAGGGGTCTTGACCTTCACCAATGGGGTGACTCGTCTGTTAGGCGCAACGATGAACGTGACGAGGGCAGACATTGGGGCGGCAGGGAAGCTGGTCTTTGGGATAGCGCCTGCGCTGGATGATGGCATTGTCGCTGGCGGCTGGGCAACGGTTGGCAACGAGTGGGCCACGTATGGCGCGGGAGGGGTAACGGCCTTTTCTGGATACATCATAGATCAGGCACCAGCCACCTGGACGGCCACATCAAACGTGAAGATCGACACGGTGAATCCTGCGGCCCTTGGGGCGGACACGGTCATCAATTCATTGAATATGACGACAACGAACACGCAAAACCGAGTGCTGAATCTCGGGACAGCGACGCGCAAATTGACGGTGGGCTCGGGTGGTATCATCAGCAGTGCGCGGAATCACTCCATCAACAATGGGATTCTGACCAGCGGATCATCTGAGCTGGTGGTGAGTGTGATGAGCAATCAACTGACCGTGAATTCGCAGATCCAAGGCACCGGGATGAGCCTCACGAAAGGGGGCGCGGGTCTGCTTATTTTGACCAACACGAACAGCTACGATGGTCGCACCTACATCAACAACGGCACCTTGCGGATTTCATCTCAGGCGAACCTCGGCGTGACGCCGGGTGCTTATGTTGCTGATCAGTTGCAAATCAATGGCGGTGCCCTTCAGATTGCCAACAGCATGACGCTCAGCGCGAATCGGGGCATCAGCATCGGTGCGGCTGGGGGGCGGATCGAGGTGGGGACGGCGAACTCCAACGTGTACAATGTGACGATACCCAAGGTCACTGCGATAGGGGTGCTGGAACTGGCGGTGCGGGCGGATGAAGGCCTGGGCACCACGAGTTCACTCACGCTGGGGACTCCGGGCGGGTCGAATGTTTTTGCGGGCGGTTTAAAGACGGACCTTTATCAGGGTAATATGCTCATCCTTGGCGATAACACGGTGGGGCCGGTCTATGTCGAAGCGGGGAAACTGACCTTCGAAGGGGATAACACTTTCACGGGGGATATCCGGATGGTTGCTGGGAAGATAACACTCGATGGCAGCAATACCTTGGCCGGTGAGGTAACGATTACAGAGGGCGAACTGAGCCTGCTTTCTGCTGGTGCGCTTGGCACGGGCGGATTTTCCTTGAATTTGGGTAACGGTAAGTTGTCTCTCAACGACACCACTCAGGTCGTCAAAGCCATCACTTCAAACACGAAGGGGGAGATCGTCAACGGTGGGGCAGGTGCCGCGATTCTGGCATTTGAGAACGACACTGACCTGGTCATGAATGCCGTCCTTGGCGATGGCGATGGCCTCGGATCGCTGGGACTGACAAAATCTGGGATGGGAACGGTGCGTCTTTTGAATATGGAGAACTCATTCACCGGGGCCGTGCGAATTGAATCGGGTGTCTTGGCGACGAATAGCATGGCATACGCCGGTGCGAATTCTGCGCTGGGTCGGGCACCGAGTTATGATCCTGAATACCTCGTGCTGAATGGGGGGGGGCTGCGGTTCGATCTGACTGTGCCGTGGGTCACAGATCGTTCTTTTACGCTGGGCACAGGGGCTGCTGCTGGGGCACTGATCGCTGCCGGATCGACCCGGGAGGCGACGATCTCCATGGGGCAGGACTTCCCTGATTTTTTCTATTCGACTCCCGAAGTTGCCTTTGAGGGGACAGGCCCGCGGACACTGACTCTAGGGGGTTACAATGCTGGCTACAATCTATTCAACGTGCCTCTGGGGGATGAGAATGCCGTCACAGGCCAGACTTCACTCCAGAAGATTGGTTCGGGCGTCTGGGAGATCGGCCGGGCGAATACGTATTCGGGTCAAACCGTCGTTCAGGAGGGGACTTTGGCTGTTTCTGCCGACGGAGCTTTGGGCTCCGCAGGCAGCAGTGGAACGATGCTGTTGGGCGGCAGGCTGGAGTTGCGCAATGTGAACTACATGACGCCGGAGTCACTTGACCTGAAGGGCGGGCAGATCACCTCCCAAATCGGCGAAAGTATCTGGGCGGGGGACTGGAATGTGCATGCAAATTCGACGCTCAATCTGGCCGCCGACACCAAGGTCACGCTGACGGGCAGTCTGACTGGCAACCGCGGCATCACACAACTCGGCGAAGGGACGATGGTGCTGGCTGGAGAGGCGGATGCACAGGCAAGTGGCGGGTGGGACAACGGGAACCGGTTTTACAGCGTGAATGCCGGCACTCTGGTCCTCGATTACACGGCAAACGGCAGTTCAAAGCTGGCCGATGAGGCTCGCTTGACCTTAGGCGGCAGCAGACGGGGTGGGACGCTGCGCCTCGTGGGTGGTAATCATGAGGAGGTCGTCGTCGCGACGACCATTGGTGCCGGGGAAAACGCAATTTACCGTGATTCAGGTACTTCGGTGATCCGCTTGAATACCATCTCCCGCCAGCCTGGGGCGACGCTTTATTTTGACGAACCCAACATCGCAAAGGTGGATAATGGAAACGTGAACGGAATCCTAGGTGCGTGGGCGATCATCCGAGATCCCGTGCAGGGGGATCTGGACTGGGCAAAGAATGCGACGGGTGGGGCAGACGGATTGGTGGTAGCCAGTTCCATTTACTTGAGCAACAACTTTGCAACGAATGCGAATACGACTGCGATCTCTAGTTTTACGAAGGCCACAAATGTTACCGGCTACACACTGCGGTTCAATGGGCCCAACTCCGGGGTGACCTCCGCCGATATCGAGGTGACGCTTGATGGTGCATTGAATCAACTTCAGACAGGCGGCATCTTGGTGACACCCAAAATGGGCAGTTTTGACTCGATTATCTCTGGAACGGGTGCGCTATATACCGGGAATGCGCAGCAGGTCCCGGACTTCTTGATCAATCAGTTCAATCCAGGGGCGAATCTTATCATTGAAAGCCAGATCATTGACCGACCCGATTCCGTCAGCAATGTGGCGGGGACTTTGAGCACCTCCAACAACCGTCGTATCGATGGTTTGGATGCTGCGCAGGTAGCGACCTTGGCGGTGGGCACAGAGGTGGTAGGACCTGGCATCCCCGCTGGCGCGACGATTTCTGGGTTCTTTAGCGGTACCTCGATCCAGATCAGTGTGGCCCACGTCGCGGACGGATCGGCAGTGACGCCTACCTTTGAGTACCACAATGGATTGGAGAAGTTAGGGGGTGGCGATTTGATCCTTGCCCATGCGAACCTTTACACGGGCACTACCACCATCGCGAATGGGGTGCTGACGGCAACCGTGATCGCGGATGGTGGTGTGGCCAGCAGCCTTGGGGCATCATCGAATGCGGCTGCGAATTTGGTCTTTAACGGCGGAGCGCTGCGTTACGTGGGTGATAATGCCACGACGGACCGTGGCTTTACGATCAATGAGTTTGCGCGCTTTGAGGTCGGGCATGAGGCCGCATCGCTGACCATGACTGGAACAACCAGTGGGACAGAGCGTATGGAGGTCGGCGGGTCTGGTTCTCTGGTGCTCACTGGCAGTTCAACAGGGGTGACCCACTGGTATCTTGATGAGGGGACGGTGGAGTTGCGGATGAATACTGCCAACAATCGCTTTGCGAATGCTCTATCAGATCTGACGCTGGCGGGTGGCACACTACGTGTCGTCGGGGATCCATTGGCGGACCGCATCCAGCAGTTCGGGGGGCAGCTCACCATCGGCTCGGGCGCATCTGAGGTCCGGTCCATTTCAGCACTCGGCGGGATCGCCGGGCGCAGCACTACCGTCCAACTGGGCGGGGTTGACGAGATCACGCCGATCCTGCGGGATGCTGGCGGAACGGTGCGATTTGTAGAGGACCCTGTCCCTGGGGGCGGGGCGGCCAATATCACGCTGACTCTCGCAGTCCTGGATCGTGCGACGATCTTGCCATACGCGAGTTATCAAAACACTGCTGATCTATCCCAGCCGGGCGTGAACAATTTCGCCGCGACGGACATCGGCACGAACGCAATCGTATCGGCGGATTTCCTCTCGCTGCATGATATCGGAAGTGTATTCCTCAACCCAAACCCCGACCCGATCAATGGGGGCGGATGGACGTCCCGCAACACAAATCCATCCGAGGGGGCGAGCGGGGCCTTTTCGGGTGTCTTGGATGCGGATCGGATCGTTGGGACATTACGCTACTTTCAGCCTGTGGACGGGACGGTAGAAATTCCGGCAGGGCTCAACCTGAATATTAATTATGGCGGTGTCATGGTTGGGGCCAACGTGGGCGATGCACAAAAGGCGATCATCGGTGCTGGGACGATCCGCGGCGGCTTGGTCAATTCGCAGGGCACGCGAGATTTGATCTGGCATAATTTCAATCGCGCGAACACTTTCTTGATCGGGGCGGTTATCGGTGACTTCACCAAGAACCTCGAAAATGACGGCAGCACGACGACCGGCTCGACCTCATTGTTCGTTGGTTTTGGTTCCGCGACGGTCATCCCAGGCCTGGAGGTGGGTATGACGGTGGAAGGCCCTGGCATTCAGCCTGGCACGGTCATTTCGGCGATTCGGCCAGACTTGTTTCTTGTTGAACTCAGCAAACCGGCCTCGGCAGACACCTTTTCAGAGTCGTTTGTCTTTTCGTCCCCTGCAAACTTCATCCAGACGGGCATCGGAACGACTGCTGTGGCTGGGAACAATACGTTCAGTGGCAGTACCTTTGTCACTGGCGGTGTCTTGAGGCTGGATAGTGCTGGTGCGGTGCCAGGGGGCATCGGTGCCATTGGCGGCACGAGCCATCTGGTCATTGATGGCGGTGTGGTGGGCTTGGGTGCGGGCGATTTTAGCCGCAGTTTGGGGTCGGGTCCAGATGCTGTGGAGATGCGGAGCAGTGGCGGCTTTGCTGCCTATGGCGCGGATCGCCACATCAATTTTGGTGGTGCCAATGAGCAGGTCGTCTGGGGTAGGGGTGGCTTTGTCCCAATCGCGTCATCGCTCATTTTCGGGGCTCACGATTCGACGCACACCGCGATTTTAACCAACCCGTTGGACCTCGGCTATGGGAGTCAGGTGGTTCGGGCGGAGAACGGGCTTGGTGTGGTCGATGGCGAACTGGCTGGCGTCATCAGTGGTGAGGCGATGCTGATCAAGAGAGGCCTAGGGTCGCTGCGTCTGAGCGGCGGGAATACCTTCGACGGCGGTGTCGCCATCGAGGCGGGGACGCTCGTCGGCGCGGCGACGAGCAATGCCTTTGGTGACCCCGTTGGCACTATTCGGATCGGGGCGACGTCCTTCACGGAAGGCGATGCTCAATTGACCCTCGAGCTAGAAGGTGGGCAGGTGGCCAATCCGGTGGAAGTGGGCACGTTGAACGCGACGGGAACCTCGATGCTGCGTTTTACAGGCGATGCCGAACTGTCTGGCGCGGTGGGCTTGGCCCGCGATGTATTCATTTCTCCGGTAGGATCATCCGTCGCGGGGACCTTGTCCGGAGCGGTGACGGGACCTGGCGGGATAACGGTGCTTTCCAGTGGTGCTGTGATCCTGACAAACTCTGGCAACGCTTTTGGAACTGCTGGAGGTGCGGCTGGAGATGTGATTGATGGCGGGGCAGTGGTGCGCTCCGGCTCGCTTGTTGTTGGAGCCACGGGGGCACTCGGGACAGTGGCGGTCGAGTTGGGGGATGCTCTTCCGAATGTCGTCACGGTTGATCGCGCGACAAGTGGGCTGGAGATGACGCTCAAGGGGGGATCGTTTAATCCGGCACACAATGGGACTTTCTCCGGCAGCGGGCCTGGGGCGTTCGTGGAGGTGACGGATACCATCGATGGCCGGACCTTCACGCGTGCAGATGCTGGCACCTTGGTGCTGGTGAAGGACGATCTGGAAAATCCAGAGAGGAATGGCGTCTATCAGGTCATCTTTTATGATATCCCAGTCGGCAGCCCCGATCCGCAGCCGTCGGGGACGATGAACCTCGTTCGAGTTGCTACGCTCGATGAACCCTCTGAGTTTGCCTACGGCACGCGGATCGATGTCCAGAACGGGATGGTGAACGCAGGTTCATCGTTCTTCATCGCTAGCGGCGTTACCTCAGTCAATCAGAACGCCGTCAATCTCCTGCCTGATATCGCTGCCCCAGAGGTGAGTCTGCAGGTCAATGCGGCAGGGGTCGAAGTGACCAACTCGGTCGATATCAATTCAACCAACCCGGCGGCAGTTACTTCCATCGGTGGAGCTACTTCGCTGACGGCTGGGACGGCCACTTTTACTGGGCCGGTCGTGCTACGCGACCTACAGGCAGGCGTGCAGGAGGCTGCGACGCTACAAGTCATGTCGAGCACCAGTGACGATCTCGGGATTGTGTTTTCTGGTCTATTCCAGGAAGCCGATGGTGGCGGAACGGGGGCGGATGATTTGCTCTCCCTCATGAAGGTCGGCACGGGTCGGGTGACGCTGACGGCTGCAAACACTTACGGTGGTGGGACGACCATTTCAGAAGGGATGTTAATCGTGAACAATGTGACGGGTTCTGGCACAGGTTCGGGTGCCGTTGGTGTTAATGCAGGTGCGATCCTTGCTGGGACGGGTTTCATCGCGGGGCCGACGACTGCGCTAGGTGCCCCTGGGAGCCCTGCAACGATCTCGCCGGGGGATCCCTCCACGGTGGGTGGCATTGGGACACTGACGTTCCAGCAGAGTTTGAATCTGGCTACAGACTCACAACTGACGTTTGGGCTTCTCTCCAATGGGATCAATGATTTGGTGGTGACGAACTCGCTCACGGTTGATTCATCCACGATCTTTAAGGTCCTGCTGGATGCCAGCTATACCCCCATGGCCGGAGATCTTTTTGATTTGATGGATTGGAGTAGCCTCGGGATTGGGTCTGATACTGATTGGACGGCACAACTGGACCTTCCGTCTGTGCCTCAGGGCTGGGATACCAGCCGCTTTAACTCCGAAGGCGTCATTCAGATCGTTCCGGAGCCCTCGCGAATGGTGTGCGTGATTTTGGGGCTGGCTATCGCGGTGCTTCGGCACCGTCGCAGGAGCTGATTTTTGGGATGATTGAGCAAAAATGCATTGGCGAGGGTCGTACCACCAATGAATTGACGTTGTAATTACATAGCATTGACTTGACGAACGCGTCATTTTTTTGTGAAATGGAAAAAATCAGAGAAAATACTCCGCAATTTCGTCCACCCCCGTTCCAGCTATGAAACTGAATCCCACCCCAAAGACTGCCGCTAGCCCGCGGAAGGGCCTAGCCCTGGTTACTGTGCTGTCCATGATGGCACTGACAACCATCTTAGTGTTGGCATTTTTCAGCCTGACTCAGAGTGAATATCAGGCCAGCCAAACCTACGCCACCGGGCAGGCCGCAAAAGCCTACGCTGACACCGCACTGAATATCGTGATCTCCCAGATCCGGTCCGGTGCAGAGCGGGTGTCCGGGAGTGTGCCAGTTATTCATGTGACTCAGCCGGGCTGCATCAGGAAATACGACACGACTGGATCATTCATTGAGGCTTACAAGCTCTATTCAGACGCGAACATGATTTATAAGTCTCCCGCCAACGCACAGACGGGCGAGAGAAACTTCTTCGAATCGACACAGATCCCAGGAGGGTGGAACGTGGGTAACGAAATCTATCGATATGCAGATATGAACGAACCGGTGGTGAGAGCCTTAGCGGGAGGGGCTACGAGTGGTTCCACCATCGGAGTTCAGGTCTATTTCCCCGTGATCGACCCAAGAGCGGCAGCTGATATTACCTCGGATAACTCTGTTTTGCCAGTCGAAGGGTTCAGCTATGCCAACGCCCAGTCCATGAAGGGATCGACGTATGCGATCAATGGGGTAGTTGCGCCGGGGCCTGGTGGTTCACTGGATAATCTTAGGCTGCCAATGCCTGTTCAGTGGCTATACTTGCTCAAAGATGGTTCGATGGGTACGTTAGATAGTTCGCTCTTGTTTGTCGGAGCTGGGGGAGCAGTGCCCAGCGCGGAAAATCCGATGGTTGCGCGAATCGCATTCTGGACGGACGATGAGTGTTGCAAGGTAAACATTAACACTGCGGCAGAGCCGACGTTTATGGGTACTCCTCGGTACTACCATGAAAGAGAGCACCAGTGGACAGATCGGCCGCCAACGAGAGACGAGTTTCAACGCTATCCGGGACACCCGGCTACGGTTGCTCTTAGTAGCATCTTCTATCCAAATCCGAACCAAGATCCTTCACGCAGCCTCGAAATGCACAATGCTCCAGTTGCGCGCGTGTCGCAGCTCGTTGCTCTAAAAAGCAAGATTTACGAGATCATGCCACGAATCCACAATGGTGGCAGCGAGGCTGGCACTAAATACTTTGCAGACGACGACTTTGCGAGCGGTTCCTCTGATCGGTTGCGCCGGGAAGAAGCTCAGTACGAGCGACTCTACGCCTCGGTGGATGAATTGATGTTCACTGCGGCGGCGACAGGGAACCTGAGAAAGGAAACTGACGCAAGTGTTTCGTCCCTGAATACGAAGCTGTTTGATCGGAATACGCTTGATCGCGCGTCCGCATTCTTGACCTCTCAGAGTCGTGCGAGTGAGACGAACTTGCTCGGCTATCCAAAGGTCGCCATGTGGCCGATAGCCGACCAAGCGCTGGGAGACGACCGCCGGACTACGTATGATCGGCTGATCGCGTTCTGTTCGTCCCTGAGTACTGCACCTGGGTCGAAGAATTTTTACTACTTCCAACGTAATCGCTCCAGTGATCCTAATTATGACGTGAATGAAATTTCGAGAAATAAGGAATTAATGACCATGTTGGATACGATCCTTACAACACAAAGACTGCCTGCCTCGTCTGTGCAGCCTGGCCAAAGTGCAACTTTTGCGACGAAATACGGTGCGCAAAATGCGAAACAGATTCTGGTCCAAATATTTGACTATATCCGCTGCACAAACCTATATGACGGTGTGTTGGCACCCTCACGCGACGATCTGGATGCATTGACGGTGCCTGCATCGAATAGTGGTACCTCGTGGCGGGACGTTTATATCGCAAAGGACTCAAAGAAGAAGAATTGGGTCACATTCACCTCACCTGCTTTCAAAAATGTGGGTAACCAAACGGACCCGTTTGCGGATAAGGTTTATCCAGGGCATGGGCAGGTGGCTTCCTCACTCTGGCGCAGCGGCGGGACTGTTTATAAGGGGATCGGGAGGGATTTGACAATTAGTGAGGTGGCGTTGCACTTTATCTGCACCGGAGATGGACAAAATGACCAATTCAGTTGGCGAATACCCAATCGGGCAGCTCCTGCGGGTGGCAATAAGTATCCGTACGATATTCCGCTGATCGATGAGGCTGATTTCGATAAAGACCCCGCCGTGGTAAGCGGTGGCCGGACTGCTCTTGAGTTTAGTGGTAAAGATTTTGCGGCTGGCCCCCAGTTCCCGACGATCTCACAGGTGCCCAAGGGATTCAACCGTTTTGGGCAAGGGGCATATATTCAGTCGATGCCCTCTGAGTGGGGGTCGAACGGACAAGTAAAGAGTCGATATTATTCAAACTACCCCATCTTGTCGGGACGAACCAGCCTTGGACTGTACGGAACAGTACCAATAGATCAACGTTTGCCGCAACAGCATCCATTTTATGGTCGTAGTCCTTATGCTCATCCTGGCTATGATCCCGCAAATTGGAATTGCACGTTAGATCAGGATACGCCGCTTAAGACCGGTCAGAAGCGCATCCAGGCTGCGCTTCATTTGGAGCTATTCGCTCCTTCTGTGGGATATACTCAGTTGTATCCAGAGTTCACGCTGGTGCTGAATGGTCGCAAAGTGTCTCAGATTGAGATCAATGGAGAGGCCATGTTTAGCACGACGGCGGACATCGTAATTAAGAGTAATAATCCACTGTACGAAGTTGGTTCACAGCCAGAGGTTGGAGGTTATGCTAGCTTTCGTCAATTGGCAAGCAGTCGGCGAGTTCGCGGTACGGGGAAAATGCCCTCAGATCAAGGGTATGACAGCAACGCTACTGGGCAAGTCCACGAAGGTCTCATCAACATGGATTTGGTGTCCGGCTTCTTCACTGTGCCGGCCGATGAAACAATCAAATTTAACTCTGGGGAGGTCACCGTCGATATTTACGACACTCATGCTTGGGAAGGAGCTGACCCGGTGCAGACGGTAAAATTCACTTTGCCCGCTGGCCAGGCGCCAGCGCCTGATCTGGTGGTGAAGCCGGAATTTCACGTGCGCTATGTGAACTCCAATGGGGCAATCATAGACCATCCGCAAGTCCAAGCGCCCCGTTGGTGGGCGTTTCATCGCGATGGTGCATTGGGCCGTTATGTGGGCGATTTCACGGGGCCGCAAACTGCTATCGCTCGTTTTGACCTTCGTGGTCGGCTCTTCACGCAGGGGCTCAGCAATAATACTGGCTTATCCGCGAAAGCGCAGAACAACTCTCAGCGGGTCCCCGGGATCAATGCCCTCATGTATGGCTATGACTCCACCAACAACGGCGTTGATGTAAAGATTACACGCGACCGTATGGAAAGAATTCGTTACCAAGGTGATGATCCCGTGCATTACGGATCTGATTCGGTGCGTAGCCTTGTCCCGGGTGCCAATCTAGCTGCGGTGTCGGGGCATGGAGATGCTCGCCTAATTGCCGCGAAGGCTGTCGTTTCGAGTGCTGATTGGTCTCCTCATCCCCTTTACGCCAATTCGGACGTCTTTATGGCTCACAACTTGTCCAGCTACAAGAATTCGGAACCTGGATTCGATGCGAGCGGTGAAGTTGGAACGACGTTGAAGGATGAAAACACAATCATTGCCGACGCAACGATGGGTGTGGCCGATGCACCTGATGCGGTTTATTCCAAGGCCAACCAGCAAAGGGCGCGGCGTTACGGGGATTACGATGAGAGCGACCCGGGAGGACGAGTCGGAGCTTTCATCAATAAGCCCGACGAGGGTAACTACTCGGTCGGGAAGTTTCAGGCTACTGGGTGGAGTGCTCCTGTCCTTTGGCGGTCTAGCTATTTTCGAGCGAACAGTTTCGGTGAGCGATACGCCCCAGCGAGGAATTTGCATTTCTCACCCAACCGTCTGGTAAGTTCGCCAGTGATGTTTGGCTCCCTGCCCTCAAACGTATGGGGGGCAGATGCAGCGGGCGCTTGGCAGACCTTGCTTTTCCGTCCTCATGTCCAATTCGGAGGCAAGTTCCCTGGGGAAGGAACCCATCCCGGGCAATCTAGAGCGCCTGCAGACCACAATTTGTTGGAACTCTTCTGGATGCCTGTGGTGGAACCGTATGCAATTAGTGAGCCGCTCTCAACTGCAGGGAAAATCAACATGAATTATCAGATGTTACCATTCGCTCACATCAGACGAGCCACGGCCCTCCATGCGCTGATGAAAGGCGAGGTCTTCCAGGCCCTCCCCAATGTTGACTATTCAAATGCAAGAGGCATGCTTAAAGATTTCGGAACGGGAGGGTCAACTCCCCCTGTCTTCCGCGATGAAACTGCAGCTGGTGGCAACAAGTACTGGCATCGAAAGATCGTTATCGACCGATTCGAGGGTGAGACCGCGGCTGCACCGATCAAGGGAACTTTGGCCCAATTTGATGAGCGGTTTGAGTGGCGTCCAGGTTTGCCCAATGCGAGAACCGGTGGCCTTTTTCGTACCCCAAGCCAAATTTGCGACCTCTACCTCATCCCATCTGCCGTGCCCGGTGGAATGGGGACGAATGTGAATACGGCGACCTTAGGGACCTATAACGGTAGGAAGGCCGCAATGGCTCAGTTTTGGACTGCGCACAGTTCCACAGGCGACAATACGCGTGAGGCACCCTACTCGAACCTTTATGCTCGCCTCACCACTAGATCCAATACCTTTAGGGTCCATGTTCGTGCCGAGACCGTTCGTAAGGCGCGGTCGAGTGACCCTACGCGGTTTGATCCGACCAGAGATACTGTGGCTGGTGAATATCGGGGGTCATTCCTGATTGAGCGATACATAGACGTGAACGACAGAGCTAACCCTCTGCCAGACTATGCAGCTAGTGACTTAACGACCTTGGAGCCATTGGAGTCCTTCTATCGTTTCCGTGTACTCGAATCCAAGAGATTTTCCCCCTGATTGCTGAACCTTTGTGACGAAATTTATGATCAAGACTTCTCTATATCCGCGTCAGCAATCTCGCTTATTGAAGGGATTCACACTTGTTGAGATCTTAGTTTCTCTTGGTGTGCTGTCGATCCTTCTTTTGGTGACGGCAAATGTTATCAATCAGGTTCAGAAGACTTGGAATGCGGCTGCCTCCCGGGTCTCTCAATTTCGGGAAGCACGGGTTGCAATGGAAGTTCTGACTCGCAATATTTCACAGGCAACCCTAAACACCTACATCGAATATGCGGGCGCCTCGCTTGAGTTGAATGCATCTGACGACGGGAAGCAAGGGAGGCCTGAAAGTTTAAGACGCAAGTCCGATTTGCAGTTTATTTGTGGACAGGCGAGCGCATTGATCCAAGGGGGAAGTGCTAACGTTTTCCCTACCCATGCCGTTTTCTTCCAAGCGCCGTTGGGTATTGTGCAAAACGTCAGCTATGCTGGGCTCGATAGGCTCCTTTGTGGCCGTGGTTATTTCATTCAAAATTCCAGTGACGATGCCTTTCGTCCACCTTTTGTGGAGCAGCCCCGTGTGAGATACCGACTCATGGAATTCTCCCCCCCGGCGGAGCAAGACTTGATATACGCCTCGGTCAATCCCGGAGCTAGTGACGATGCGCGCAGAGTTTCCATTAAGGCGTGGTTTGTGGCCGCAGGTGCCGAGATGAATAAGGGGGAGACGGCGACGGGATATAGTGTTACTAGGCCTGTTGCTGATAATATCATTGCGTTGGTCATTTCTCCGCGGTGGGATAAGCTCTCGTCCCAGGGGTTGGGGGAGGCTGAACTAGCAATCGCTCCAAACTATGATTTCGACTCAACTGCATTGGGAACCGGAAACAATGCATCAACTCAGAAGACGCGTCACCTGCTGCCTCCTGTGCTGAGAGTGGCGTTGGTGGCCTTGGATGAAAAATCTGCTGATCGCCTACAGACAGATGGGCAACTTTCCAGCGTCGTGGACGGTGCTGTCCAAGGGAAGTTTGCCGACGCCAACCTTATGGACCGCGACCTTGAAAGTGTTGAGGCTGCGCTGACTGAATCTAGGGTAAATTTTCGTATATTCGTCACCACAATTCCCATGCTAGGGTCGAAATGGGGCATGTGATAGCACGTGAGTTAATTGCAAAACACTAGTTTTTATGAATTCACACAAAAAAGACAACTTTCCTTTCCAATCTTTGCCTTATAGGCTGAGGGCGTTCACGCTCATTGAGATGCTGGTTGTGCTAAGCATCATGGCTATGATGATTGCCATCGTGGCACCTGCTTTTATTGGGGTCATACGCTCAACTCAGATGACGTCATCCGGTGATGCCCTCGTAAACGCGGTGAATATGGCACAACAGGAAGCGCTAGCTAGCAACCTCCCGGTTGAACTCAGATTTTACCAGTGGGAGGAAGGCGCTGATGCCGATGTCGACAGACACTTTCATGGTTATCAGGTCGTCCGGTTGGGAAAACTCGGGCAGCGAACGATGAGTACCGGCTCGAACACCAATTACGCACAAGTGGAAGCCGTGACTGACGCAATCGTCATGGATTCGGGTATCGTCGTCGTAAAGGATAACGTGTACTCCCCTCTTTTGAGTTCGTCGTTCCCTGAAGGTCAGAATCTCTTTACGCGGGCAAACTCGACCTATTCGGCGATCCGTTTCTATCCGGATGGAAGTATAAAGACACCCCAATCGGCATCGAACGGCGGCTCCGTCGAGGCTGGCGTTGTCCCGCCGCCTCTCCCAGCCAGCTACTTCACTGTGGGGGACGCGCGGGAGGCGGCTGCGGGCGGTGACTTGAAGAATTTTTACTGCATCCAGATTGATCCCTACACGTCGAAGGCGCGGGTGTATCGACCTGATTGAGGCGGGGTGGTTACGCCAGGTTCAGCGCTTCTTCATCTTTTCAGGTGACAGGCGTTCTCTCCGCGCTTTAATAGAACATGGGCGATACACCTTCTCTAGCTCTTAGCTTTGACGACGTTTTGGTTCTGCCTGGCAGGAGTCAGGTTTTGCCAGCAGAAGCTGCACTGGACACGATCCTGGGCGGCACGATTCATTTGAATATTCCGGTTCTATCCTCGGCGATGGATACCGTCACGGAGGCGGAACTGGCCATTGCGCTTGCTCGTGAGGGCGGGTTGGGGGTCATCCACCGCAATTGCCCGATCGCTATCCAGGTGGAGCAGGTCGCCAAGGTGAAGCGGTCCGAAAATACGGTCATCCAGAGCCCGCTAACTGTCACCGCAGAGACTAGGCTCGCGGAATTGACGCGGCTGATGGGGGAAAAGGGGGTCAGCGGGTTCCCGGTCATTGATTTAGATGGTCGCTTGGTCGGTATGGTAACCAGTCGGGACATGTGGTACATTGAGGACGATTCCACCCCAGTGTCTGAGATCATGACGCCCAAAGAGCGTCTGACGACCGCTACTCCTGAAACGAGCATGGAGGAGGCGCTGAAAATTCTCTACACCAACCGGATCGAAAAACTGCCCTTGGTGGATGCTGATGGTAAACTTGCCGGGCTGATCACCAAGCAGGATATCGTCAAGCGCCAGATGTTCACTTGTGCGGCCAAGGATGCGAATGGGCAGCTCCGGGTCGGTGCTGCGGTCGGCGTGGGGGATGATTGCGTCGAAAGGGCTCTTGCGGTCCAGGCGGCTGGCGCGGATGCGGTGTTCATTGATGCCGCGACGGGTCACACGACTCGCGTCTTTGATGTGATTGCAAAGCTGCGCTCAGCACTTGGGGATAAGATGCCGATCGTTGCGGGGAATGTCGTCACCAAAGACGGCGCGGAAGATCTCGTCAATGCAGGGGCCAGCGCCATTAAGGTGGGCGTGGGTCCTGGTTCGATTTGCACCACACGAATCATCTCGGGGGTGGGGATGGCGCAGTTTAGTGCGGTCCAGGAAGTCGCCTCCGTTTGCCGCAGTAAGGGCGTGACGGTTATTGCCGATGGCGGAATTCGCTATTCAGGCGATATCGTCAAGGCGCTGGCGGCCGGGGCAGATTGCGTGATGCTGGGCTCTCTCCTGGCGGGCACCTCCGAGAGTCCTGGCAACATGGTTAAATCCCAAGGCCGCACTTTCAAGGAATACCGCGGGATGGGCAGCCTCAAGGCAATGCGACGCGGAGCAGGCGACCGCTACGGACAGAATTCCTCCGGCAAACTGGTCCCAGAGGGGGTCGAAGCGCGCGTACCGTTCAAGGGGCCGCTAGCGGACGTCGTTTTTCAACTCATGGGCGGGCTGCGGTCGGGGATGGGCTACGTTGGGGCTGCAAATTTGACGGAGTTGCGGGACAAGGCGCGATTCGTCCGCATCACCGCTGGCGGACTCAAGGAAAGTCATCCTCACGACGTCGTGATCACTGAAGAACCGGTGAACTACGAGCCAAGCTAGCCGCCGACCTGCGTCGGACCGCCCTTGACTGGAGGCAAACTTGCGTTCCACTGCGGTCCCCCAAAATTTCCCATCTGTCCGCACATGAATGATAACGAAGTCGCCGTACTCGATTACGGCTCCCAATACAGTCAATTGATTGTCCGTCGCGTTCGCGAGCTGGGCTTTCTGGCCCATTTGTATCCGCCGCAGCATTTGGCGAAGTTGACCAAACCTGGTGCGATCATCCTTTCGGGCGGTCCACGGAGCACGTCGGAGGAGGATGCTCCCGATGTTGACTTTGAAAAACTCAAAAGCTTTGGCGTGCCGATCTTGGGTGTCTGCTATGGGATGCAGTTGCTCAACATCAAGCATGGCGGCTCGGTGAAGCCGGGCGTTACCCGAGAATACGGACCTGCCCGCCTTGTGGTGAAGGAGGCGAAGGTTCTGTTTGATGGCCTCCCCCACGAATCCCAAATCTGGATGAGCCACTCCGATACGGTCTCCGATCTTCCTGCCGGGACCGAAGTGATTGCGACCAATGAAGACGCGGTGCCCATTGCCCTCCGCTGGTCCGACCGTTGCTGGGGCATCCAATTCCACCCAGAGGTGACGCACTCTCACGAGGGAAGCCGGATTCTAAAGAACTTCCTGGTCGGAAGTGGTGCCAAGCTCGCCCGCTTTGATATCGCGGTTTTCAAAGATCAAATGCTGGAGTCGATCCGCGAGCAAGTGGGCGGACGTGAAGTCGTCTGTGGCGTTTCAGGCGGAGTGGATTCCACGGTTCTAGCGGTTCTCCTCCATCGGGCAGGAGTCAAGGTCCGGTGTATTTTCATTGATACTGGCCTCATGCGGATGGGCGAGTCGGCGGAGGTCAAGACGCAGTTTGAGGCCGTCGGCGTTCCAATTGAGATGATCGATGCCTCCGAGCGTTTTCTCAGTCAATTGGCAGGCGTGACGGATCCCGAGCAGAAGCGAAAGATTATCGGTGATCTCTTTGTCGATCTTTTTTGGGGGGTTGCTGACAGGGTGGAACTACTTGCGCAAGGCACCTTGTACCCAGATGTCATCGAAAGTGCCTCCAGTGGGTCAATCGCATCGAAGATTAAGACGCACCACAACCGAGTGGATCGAATCCTGGAGCTGCAAAAACAAGGCAAAGTTCTCGAACCTCTTGCTGAGCTCTTCAAAGATGAAGTTCGGGCGCTCGGTGCAACGTTGGGAATTCCGCATCACGCCCTCTGGCGCCACCCATTCCCAGGGCCGGGTCTTGCAGTGCGTGTTCCAGGCGATATTACGCCGGAAAAACTTGAAATCGTCCGCCAGGCGGATGCGATCTTTATCGGGGAACTCCGCCGCAGTGGCTGGTATGACAGAGTTTGGCAGGCCTATGCAGCATTACTGCCAGTCAAGACGGTCGGTGTTAAGGGGGATGAGCGCTCCTACGAACAGGCCATTGCACTGCGTGCGGTGATCAGTGAAGACGCGATGACGGCCGATTGGGTGGAGCTTCCGTATGAGGTCCTGCGGGTCGCATCGAATCGAATCCTCAATAGCGTGAAGGGGATCAATCGAGTGTTTTACGATATCTCCACCAAACCACCGGCTAGCATCGAATTGGAATAATAACCTTGACGAAAACTCTGGAGAGTTCGGAAAAAGACCCTTTTCAGGGAGAAAAAGTCGAAATAAAATGAAAAAAACCTTGCGCCGCTTGCCAGACACTGCATTGTGCGCGCTCCCAAACTCCCGGCCACCCTATCAGGTGACGGAGAAAGGTCCGCCTCGATAGCGGCTCCTTTTTATCGGTGCAGTTACCGGAAAAGACTGTGCATGGCCACTCAATAACAGAGTGGAAGGCACTCCGTCTCCCCCGGTCACTAACACCGATGGTTACTAAACGGAAACAGCTTTTATACCATGCCCACCATCAATCAACTCGTCAGACACGGCCGCAAAGACAAAGCGGTCAAGTCCAAGTCCCCGGCTTTGGACAAGTGCCCTCAGCGCCGCGGCGTCTGCCTGCAGGTGATGACCCGCACACCAAAGAAGCCAAACTCTGCTTTGCGTAAAGTTGCCAAGGTTCGCCTCACGAATGGATTCGAAGTGATCGCATACATCGGTGGTGAGGGTCACAATCTCCAAGAGCACTCCATCGTTCTGGTCCGTGGGGGCCGCGTGAAGGATCTTCCTGGTGTCCGCTATCACATTGTTCGCGGCACTCTTGACTGCCAAGGCATTGATAAGCGTCGTCGCGGTCGCTCCAAGTACGGTGCCAAAAGACCGAAGCCGGGTGCCGTTGCTGCGCCAGTTAAAGGCAAAGGTAAGAAGTAATTTATTGGGCTGCTGTCTCGCTGCCCTCATTCCCTGATTAAACACCCCTTTTCATCCCAAGCATATGGCCCGCCGGAAAAGAGTCTACGACAAGCCTGTCAACAAAGATCAACGCTACGATAGCGATATCGTGGGGCACCTTATCAATCGCGTCATGCAGAGTGGTAAGAAGTCGCTCGCGGAACGCATCGTGTATTCTGCGATTGAGACCCTCAACGAGAAGTCGGAGGCAGTTGATCCTCTTGAGCTAGTGACGCGCGCAATTGAAAATGCAAAACCTCGTGTTGAGGTGAAGGCCCGCCGCGTCGGTGGTGCGACTTATCAAGTGCCGCTCGAGGTTGCTCCTGCCCGCTCCGAGTCTCTCGCGATGCGTTGGATCGTTGGTTATGCACGCGGTCGCAAAGGAGTCCCGATGCATCGTGCGCTCGCAAATGAGCTCAAGGATGCGGCGACTGGCCAGGGTGCTGCAGTCCGTAAGCGTGACGACGTTCATAAGCAGGCTCAGGCTAACCGTGCCTTCGCCCACTTCCGCTGGTAATTTGCCATCCTTCCTCGGTTTTCCTTTTTAAGTTTCTTCAAAGTTCCCATGTCCAACCCCAATTCCCCCAATCGCCAATACCCCCTGGAGCGCACCCGAAACATCGGGATTTGTGCCCACATTGACGCGGGCAAGACAACGCTCACGGAGCGTGTGCTTTTCTACACCGGCATGATCCATAAGATCGGCGAGGTGCATGAGGGTGCTGCCACGACTGACTGGATGGAGCAGGAGCAGGAGCGTGGGATCACGATCACTTCTGCCGCAGTCACTGCGTCTTGGAAGCAGCTCAAGGAAGACGGCATCTTCAAGCTTCGTGAAAACGAAGATATCCGCGTCAACATCATCGACACTCCTGGTCACGTTGACTTCACTGCGGAAGTTGAGCGTTCCCTTCGTGTCTTGGATGGCGCGATCTTCGTGCTCTGCGGTGTGGCTGGTGTCCAGCCGCAGTCAGAAACTGTCTATCGTCAGGCTGAAAAATACCGCGTTCCTCGGATCGCGTTCGTTAATAAGATGGACCGTACGGGTGCCAACTTTGACAACGTTGTTTCCGATGTCCGCAACAAGTTGGGTGCCAACGCTTGGCCAATCCTGATCCCGATCGGGGCAGAAGACAACCTCATTGGTCAGATCGATGTCGTTAACCAAAAGGCGGTTATCTACTCCGACGATGACAAGTTTGGTTCCAAGTACATCGTCCGCGACCTTGAAGGTGCGGAGGTTGAAAAGGGCAAGGCTGCATACGATGATCTTGTCGCTGCAATCTGCGACGTGGACGATGAAATGGGCATGATGTTCCTTGAGGAAAAGCCGATCTCAGTTCGCGACGTTAAGGAGGCTTTGCGCCGTGCCGTCATTGACAACAAAATCATCCCGATTGCTGGTGGATCGGCCTTTAAGAACAAAGGTGTCCAGTATCTCATTGACGCGGTGATTGATTACCTCCCTGGTCCGCTTGATATTGAGGCCCAAGAGGGCGTTTCCGCTGATGATCCAGAGGTAAAGGTCCTGGCCTCCCCGGATGACAACGGCAAGTTCTGTGCCCTTGGCTTCAAACTTTGGTCCGACAAATTTGGGCGACTGGTTTTCTTCCGTGTCTATTCCGGTTGCGTCAAGAAGGGTGACACCATCTACAATCCACGCACACGCAAGTCTGAGCGCGTCGGTCGGTTGATTCAGATCCAGGCGGCTGTCCACAAGGACATTGATGCCTGCTATTCCGGTGATATTGCCGCTTTGGTCGGTGTTAAAGACGTCCGCACGGGTGATACCTTCTGCGATGAGGATTTTGATATCCTGCTCGAGCCTCCAACCTTCCCGGAGCCCGTTATCTCGATGGCTGTTGAGCCGAAGACAAAGGGCGACCAGGAAAAGATGGGCAATGCACTTCAGCGCCTGTCGGAAGAAGATCCTACATTCTTCGTCCGCACTGATGAAGAGACCGGCCAAACAATCATTGCTGGCATGGGTGAGCTTCACTTGGAAATTCTTTGCGACCGCCTCAAGCGCGAACACAAGGTTGAAACCAACACGGGCAAGCCGCAGATCGCTTACCGTGAGACCTTGACCAAGGAAGCAGACGGCGAAGGCAAGTTGGTCAAGCAGTCTGGTGGTCGTGGTCAGTATGGTCACGTGATCCTCAAGATTGCCCCAAATGAGCGTGGCAAGGGCGTCACCGTCGAAAACAAAGTGGTCGGTGGTACCATCCCCAAAGAGTACATCAACGCTTGTAAGGCCGGATGTATGGAGGCTGTCATCAACGGTATCATCGCAGGTTACCCTGTAATTGACGTTCACATTGATCTGTTGGATGGTTCCAGCCATGAGGTGGACTCCAATGAAAACGCCTTCAAAATGGCAGCGATCTTCGCGGTAAAGGACGCCCTGAAGAAGGCCAAGTGCCAGCTCCTTGAGCCGATTATGGCGGTGGAATGTTCCACGCCAGAAGACTACCAAGGCGATATCATGGGTGACCTCAACAAGCGTCGTGGTAAGATTCAGGGAATGGAAACACGTGGTGCGTCCGCCATCCTTAAGGCAGAAGTGCCTTTGGCCGAAATGTTCGGCTATTCGACAGCCATCCGCACTCTTTCCTCGGGTCGTGCATCTTATAGCATGGAGCCTTCCCACTTCGAACCCGTCCCGCAGAATATCGTCGAGCAGATCGTCGAGCAGCGCGGCACCAAGTAACATTTACCTTAACCGTCATCATCATCACCCTCGCGGGACAAAAGCCATGACTAATCAGCGAATCAGAATCCGCCTCCGGGCCTACGACTATCGCGTGCTCGACAAAAGCACTGCGGATATCGTGGAGACCGCCAAGCGCACGGGAGCCCGGGTCGCCGGACCGATCCCGCTGCCTACCCGCATTGAAAAATTCAGTGTGAACCGCTCCCCTCACGTTGACAAGAAGTCAGCAGAGCAGTTCGAAATCCGCACCCACAAACGGTTGTTGGACATTGTTGATCCTACCTCCCGCACGGTCGATGAGCTCAAGAAGCTCAATCTTCCCTCCGGCGTGGACATCACGATCCGCATCTAATTTCCTTAACACCGTATCTAGGAGCAAGAAAAGTAATGAGTCTCGGATTGATTGGCAAAAAACTAGGCATGACAAAGGTGTACGACTCCAAGGGAGACGCCATCACTGTCACTGTCGTTGACGTCAGCGGAAACGCGGTCGTTCAAGTAAAGCAGCAAGCTGGAAAGGATGGCTATTCCGCCGTTCAGGTTGGGTTTGACGACCAAAGGGAGTCGCGCCTAACCCGCCCGCTGGTTGGACATTTCAAGAAGGCCGGCGTTGGTGGCAAGCGTGTGCTCAAGGAGTTCCGCTTTGAAAATGACGCAGACCTACCAGCCGCCGATGCGGTGCTTGGGCCTGAGCTGTTCGCCGAAGGGCAATGGGTCGATGTTATTGGCGTCACACGGGGCAAGGGCTTCCAGGGCGTCGTGAAACGCCACGGCTTTGCTGGCCAACCCGCAACCCACGGTCACATGATGCACCGTCGGCCAGGTTCCATCGGTTGCCGTTCGACACCGGGTTTGGTTTGGAAGAATCAAAAAATGCCTGGGCACGATGGTACCGTTCGCCGGACCACTCAGAATCTCAAGGTCGTTCAGGCCCGCGCAGAAGACGGCGTCCTGCTTATCTCCGGTTCTATTCCTGGCTCCAAAGGCAGCTACGTGGTAGTGCGCCCTGCCAAAAAGAAGTCGGCAAAATAAACTGAAGGAGGAAACAAATCATGCCTGCAACAGCTCTTTCAATCGAATCCGCCCGCTCTGCCAGTATCAATCTGGTGGATGGCTACCAGGGTTCTCAAGCCCTCGCCGACGTCTTGGTCGCTTATCGCGCCAATCGTCGTTCCGGGACCGCTTGCACCAAGAATCGCTCCGAAGTCTCCGGCAGCGGCAAGAAACTCTGGAATCAAAAAGGCACCGGCCGCGCTCGTATGGGCTCCGTCCGCTCTCCCATCTTCAGTGGTGGTGGTGTCGTCTTTGGTCCTCGCCCAAGGGACTATTCCAAGAAGATTCCGAAAAACGTTCGTAAGCTCGCACTACGCACGGCCCTGACCGGCCGCATTCGCGAGGGCAGTGTCTTTGACATTCAATCATTCAGCGTTGCTGATGGGAAGACAAAAAGCTTCGTCAGCGCGGTCAATGCTTTGGCAGACGGGAAGAAGATCCTCATCGTCGGGACCTTTGATGAGGCAACCTTCCGCTCCGCTCGCAACGTCCAGAACGTGCAATTGATTTCCCCGAACGAAGTGAATTCCGAACACCTCTTGGCCTACGACAAGGTGCTCCTTACTTCTGAAGCAATCGAAACCCTCGCCCGGAGGACTGCCTGAACATGAAAGATCTTTACTCAGTGATCAAAACCATCCGTCTCAGTGAGAAGGCTACCCGCCTTAGTGAGACCAACAACGAATACGTGTTCGTTGTGGATCCCAAGGCCAACAAACTGGAAATCCAGCAGGCCGTGGAGAAGATCTTCGGCAAGAAGGTCGAGGCAGTGCGCACCGCCAACTTCTTCGGCAAGAAGAAGCGTGAACGTCGCGCCGACTTCGGACGCACCAATCATTGGAAGAAAGCTTTTGTCCGCCTGAAAAGCGGTGAAAAGATCGATCTCGTTTAATCTTAGGAACCGGCTTTTAAAAGTCTAGCCCCGCGACCGCCATGGCGCTGAAAACATTCAAACCTAACACTCCGTCCAACCGCTACAAGCAATGGTCAACCTTTGACGAGGTTACCAAGGACTCACCGGAAAAAAGCCTCACTGTTGCGCTTCGTCGCAGTGGTGGACGTAACAACACCGGGAGGATCACCTGCCGTCACATGGGAGGTGGTCATGACCGCCGCTACCGGTTGATTGACTTCAAACGCGACCGCCACGATGAGGCAGCTAAGGTCATCGGCATCGAATACGATCCGAACCGTTCTGCACGCATTGCGCTCATCGAGTACAAAGATGGCCAGCGTAGCTACATATTGGCTCCCAACAACCTCGCTGTCGGTGCATCCGTCATGTCTGGGGAAAAGGCAGCTCCTGAGCTTGGTAACTCGCTCCCCCTGCGCAAGATTCCTCTTGGTACTGCCATTCACAATATTGAGATCCGCAAGGGTCGTGGTGGCCAGGTGGCCCGTGCAGCAGGGCAGGAAGCCGTCCTCTCTAACCGCGAGGGTACCTACGCACTCGTTCGCATGCCATCAGGGGAGATCCGCAAGATCCACGCCGACTGCTATGCTACTGTGGGTAAGGTTGGCAACACCGATCACATGAACATCCAGAGCGGCAAGGCTGGACGCACCCGCTGGCTCGGTGTCCGTCCTACCGTTCGCGGGATGACGATGAACCCTATCGATCACCCGAACGGTGGTGGTGAAGGTCGTTCGAAGTCCGGTGGTGGTCGTCAGCACTTGAAGAGCCCATGGGGCCACGTCAAGGGCCAGAAGACACGCAATCCGAAGAAGGCGACGAACAAACTCATCGTTCAAGGTCGCAACGCCAAGAAATAGTAGTCGCTCCTGCTGACTCAATATCCCTCACCCGAACCCTACTCAAAGCTCTACACCATGGGACGCTCACTCAAAAAAGGCCCCTTCGTCCAGCAAGCCCTCCTCGATAAGGTGGACAAGATGAACGAAACCGGCTCAAAACGCCCGATTAAAACCTGGGCACGCAGCTCCATGATCACTCCTGATCTGGTCGGCCACACCTTCCTCGTCCACAATGGCAAGGATTTCGTCAGTGTTTACGTGACGGAAAACATGGTGGGCCACCGCCTCGGCGAGTTCTCATTGACCCGTCTGTTCAAGTCTCACGGTTCTCATACCGTTAAGGCCGCCAAGTAAGTTGCAACGTCTGCCTCTACCCCGAATGTCGCTCAAGCCCCACGTCATCAGCATTACCTTCGCATTCCTGCTTCTCGCAGGAATCGTGGGGGGGCGTGCTCTTGCGCAGGGCAGCGACCCTCGATTGGAGGTCCTGGAGCTTAAAACTACCCTTGAGGTTGCTGATACCCGTATTCAAGGTCTTGAGACTCGTGCTAAGGCTGCGGAGGAGAAGCTTAACGCCCTCACCCAAAGTGCAGCCGCCGCTAATGCAGAAGCTACCGACTACAAGGATCGTTACGAGCGGCTTCGCGGTCTCCTGGAGGCACTTGGCATCGGTGCACTTGAAAACAACGTAGATCAGACCCAAGATCGCCTCCTTTCCGCCTTGTCCGATCTTCGGTTGGTTGAAGCGCAAAAGAACCTGCTCGCAGAGCAACTCTTGGAACTCAGTGAGGCCTCTCTTCAGTTCGGGAGCAGTGCCCAGGGTGCGAATGCGGATGCTGCGGCGAGATTGCAAAAGGCCATCACCTCTGCAGAGTCGCTCATCCAAGCTGGATCGGGCAGCGGTGCCCAGGTCGTGCCGACCGACATGAATCAGGCGCGTATCGTCAGTCTAAAGCCTGAGTACGGCATTGTAGTCCTCAATGTGGGTGTGCGTGATGGCGTCAAGCCCGGCATGCCGTTTACCATTTATAGGGAGGACCAGCCCATCGCGCGGGTCCTCGTATCCGACGTGCGCAACTCAGTTTGTGGCGCCGTCGTTCAGGATCCAGTCAACGCCGCGGATATCGTCCGCGTCGGAGACCGCGGAAAGGTAGAAGCCACCAGTTCATTCTAAGCAGACTCTTATGGAAGTGCGTTCCGTTCACAAATACGCCCGTATCTCATCGCAGAAAGCCCGCCAAGTTACGCGTGCCATCACAGGCATGCCAGTTTCGCAGGCGCTCAGCGTCCTTGATTTCACCCCGAAAAAGGCCGCCTCCCTCGTGGGGAAGGTCCTCCGCACCGCAATAGCGAATGCAGAGAATAACCATCAACTGGATGCAGAGGAGTTCGTCGTGCGCTCAGCCGTGGCGACACCTGGACCATCTCTCAGCCGCTTCATGCCACGTGCTCGTGGTTCCGCCGCAAGCATCAAAAAGCGTCTCAGCCACATCACCGTGGTGATTGGTGCCCCTGAGGCCGATGGCGAAGATGACGGCAAGAAGAAGGCTGCTCCGGCCAAGAAGGCGTCCAAATCCAAGGCTCCTGCGAAAGCAGACGCTGGCGAAGCCAAGCCTAAGCGCACACCGCGCAAAAAGAAGGCTGATGAAGCCGCTGAATAATACTTCCCTAAACTCACCCCACCCCTCCACATCCAATGGGACAAAAAGTTAATCCAATCGGCTTCCGCCTCGCAGTCTCCAAAGACTGGCGCTCCAAGTGGTACGCACCTGAAAAAGAGTATGCAGACTCGCTCCACAGCGACCTTGCTATTCGCAAGTTCCTCAAGGACAAGCTGTCCACTGCTGCAGTTGCGAAGATCGTGATCGAGCGCGCATGGAACCTCGTTCGCGTGACCCTTCACACCGCCCGACCAGGTTTGGTGATTGGCCGCAAGGGGCAGGAAATTGATGTGATGAGCCAAAAGATCTCTGAGATGTGCGGTGGCCGTCAGGTCAAGATCGACATCTTCGAAATTAAGCACTCAGATTTGGACGCCCAGCTAGTCGCAGAGACCGTCGCCGTTCAGCTTGAGCGCCGCATTTCTTTCCGCCGTGCGATGAAACGTGCGGTTCAGACGGCAATGGAAGCCGGTGCAGAGGGCATTCGAATTCGTTGTGCTGGCCGTTTAGGCGGTGCAGACATCGCCCGTGCTGAGTGGTATCGCCTCGGTAAGGTGCCCCTTCAGACTCTCCGCATTCCGATCGATTATGGGTTTGCAGAAGCCCGGACCGTCTATGGTATCATTGGCGTCAAAGTTTGGCTAAATGCCTCCGCAGCCATCGAAGGTGGTGCCACACGTCCTCAGTCGGATCGCCGTCGGGAACGTGGTCCTCGTGACAACAATCGTGGTGGTGGTCGCGGTGATTTCCGTGGTGGCAGCCGTGGTGGCAGCAGCCAGACCCCTGAGGCAGCGCCTGCGCCAGTTGAGGCACCAGCAGCAGCCGAATAACACCGATTTCACAGAAACTTATCTCAGCCCTTTTAGATCATGGCTCTTCTTCCTAGTCGCACAAAATACCGCAAGTCCCAGCGTGGCAGTCGCGCCGGCACCGCCAGCCGCGGCAACAAACTCGACTTCGGCGAGTTCGGACTCCAAACGCTTGACCGCGGCTGGATCAAGAACAACCAGATCGAAGCGTGCCGCGTTGCGATCACCCGTTACCTCAAGCGTAAGGGCAAGGTTTTCATCCGCATCTTCCCACACAAACCCGTTACCGCCCGTCCGCCAGAAACACGTATGGGTAAGGGTAAAGGCTCCCCTGAATTCTGGGTTGCGGTTGTCCTTCCGGGTCACATGCTTTTCGAAATCTCCGGCGTTAACGAGGCTACCGCCCGTGAGGCCTGCCGCCTGGCTGCCAACAAAATGGGCCTTCGCACGCGTTTTGTCACCCGTGCATCCACTCACTAACCTCCTGCTGCAACTCCTGTCATGAAAATCAAAGAATTGCGCGAACTCTCCGTTGAAGAACTCAACAATCGTTGTCGCGAACTCAAGTTGGAAACCGTCCACCTGCGCATGCAGCAGCAGAGCGGTCAACTCGAAAACCCAGCCCGCCTCACCGTCCTGCGTCGCGAGATCGCCCGCATGCGCACGCTGATCTCTGAGCGGTCCCAAAAAACCGCCTGAGCGCACACCCTTAGACCTACCATCCCTCTTTTAGACCCATGAGCGACGAGTCCACAACCGCCCCCCAGACTGACAGCCAACGCGCTTCCCTTCGGAAGACTCGCGTGGGCGTGGTCGTCTCCGACAAGATGAACAAGACAATCGTTGTCGAAGTCGAGCGCCGCGTTCCGCATCCAAAGTTCAAGAAGATCGTTCGTCGCTCCAGCCGCTTCCATGCTCATGACGAGAAGGAAGAAGCAAAGATTGGCGACAAGGTCCGCATCACCGAAACGCGCCCGCTCAGCAAGCTGAAGCGCTGGCGTCTGGAGGAGATTCTTTCCCATTAATACCGGTCTCCGGTCGATTAGAAAAACTCAAGAACAACAGAGGAAGAATATCTCATGGTACAGATGGAATCCGCATTGCTGGTGGCAGACAACACCGGCGCCCGCATGGCCAAGATGATTGGCGTGCTCGGCAAGAAAAATACCCGTATCGCCGTCGTCGGTGACATCATCACCGCACACGTCCGGGAATCGACACCGACCGCTGCCGTCAAGAAGGGCGAAGTGGTCCGTGCGGTGGTCGTCCGCACCGCTTACCCAATTCGGCGCAGCGATGGTTCTGTCCTTCGCTTTGATCGCAATGCAATCGTGATCATCGACAAAGACAACAATCCGCGTGGTAGCCGTATTTTCGGGCCAGTGGCTCGTGAGCTGCGCGATAAAAATTTCATGAAGATCGTTTCCCTCGCCCCAGAAGTGCTATGAGCCGAATCAAAACCCACGTTAGAAAGGGTGACCTCGTGCAGGTCACGAGCGGAGCCGCTAAGGGAGCCCAAGGCACCGTCCTCGAAGTGCAGCCTGGTAAGGGCCGCGTCCTCGTTGAAGGCGTCCGCATGATCAAGAAGACCGTCCGCCCAAGCCAGGAGCGCCAGCAGGGTGGAATCATCGAGAAAGAGGGCCCGATCCACATCTCCAACGTAAAGCGCGTTGAAGTGAAGGCCGAGCCAAAGAAAACAAAGAAGAAAGTTGCCAGCAAGAAGTAGTTGGTCAAATTGTCTCCCCCCCTGCCTCCGTTCGTGAATGGTCACGTGCCCCAGGGTAAAGGCGACGCAACAAAAGAAAATCATGGAACCCCTGTTAAAGACACATTACGAAACGAAAGTTCGGGCAGAGCTCAAGGAGAAGCTCGCGCTCACGAACGTGCACCAAGTGCCAAAGCTTGAAAAGATCGTCCTCAATTGCTCCGTCGGCTCCCAGGGAGAGCGGAAGCAAGCTATGGAAGATGCCGTCGCTGAAATGGCGCTGATCACCGGGCAGAAGCCAGTGATCACGATGAGCAAGAAGGCCATCGCTAACTTCAAGTTGCGTGCCGGTGAACCCGTCGGAACGAAGGTGACCCTCCGCGGTCGTCGCATGTATGACTTCATGCTCCGTCTTGTCCGCACCGCCGTCCCCCGTATTCGTGACTTCCGTGGTGTGGCACCGCGAGCATTTGACGGACGTGGCAATTACACCCTGGGTGTTACTGATCAGTCGATCTTTCCTGAAATCGAATTGGACAAAATCAAGCGCACGCTCGGTTTTGACATCACATTCGTGACCTCCACCAACAACGATGACCATGCGCGGGAGCTACTCTCCGCACTCGGCATGCCATTCCGCACCCGCACCCAGCCCAAAGCGGACGCCGCAACCGGCGAAAACGCGGCGCAATCCTAACCCCCCGCACCCAGCGCCATGACCGATCCCATCGCTGACTTCCTCACCCGCATTCGCAACGCTAGCCAGGCTGGCCTGCAAGAAGTCTATGCTCCCTTTTCTAAAATGAAGTCGGAGCTTAGCCGTATCCTTCAAGAAGAGGGTTACATTTGGTCTTATGAAGTGGATACTTCTGAGACACATCCCCGCCTCAAGCTCAAGCTGAAGTATCAGGACCGCGTGCCTGTGATCCGCAAGCTTCAGCGCATTAGCAAGCCAGGTCTTCGCAAATACGTCTCCGTGGATGAAATCCCACGGGTGCTTGGCGGCCTCGGTATTTCCATCCTTTCCACCTCACGTGGTCTCATGACGGGCACAGGTGCCCGCAAGGCTAAGGTCGGTGGTGAACTTCTCGCAACCGTCTGGTAACCTGGAGAACTTAAATCATGTCTCGCGTCGGAAAACAACCCATCAGTATCCCGGACAAAGTTAGCGTCAAGATCGGCGCCGACAGAAGCGTCCTTGTCGAAGGCCCAAAGGGCAAGCTCAACTGGACCCTCCCGGAAAACGTTGAAGTCAAAGCCGAGGGCTCTGAGCTTCTCGTCACCCGTCTCAACGAAGAGCGGACAGTGCGTGCCATGCACGGCACCACCCAGCGCCTTCTTGTGAATATGGTCACAGGTGTCAGTCAAGGATTCCGTAAGGACCTCGAAATCCAGGGCGTCGGCTTTCGTGCCGCCGTCAAAGGTTCGGACATCGACCTCAACCTTGGTCAGTCTCACCCACGTCTTCATCCGATTCCGGATGGCGTGAAGGTCACCGTCACGGACAACACCAAGATCGCCATCGAAGGCATCGACAAGCAGGTCGTCGGTCAATTGGCTGCCGATATTCGCGGCTACTACCCACCAGAGCCATACAAGGGCAAAGGTGTGCGTTACGCTGGCGAACAAGTCCGCCGCAAGGCCGGTAAGAGCGTCAAATAATCCATTTCAACTTTCTTTAGGAGACTCATCATGGCCGATAAAAGCCGCAAACAAATCCGCAGCAGCATTCGCGTCCGCATCCGTAAGAAGGTGCGTGGTACCGCCGAGCGCCCACGACTTGCTGTCAATTTTTCCAACCAAAACGTTTACGCCCAGCTTATCGATGACGATAAGGGGCAGACCATCTGCTCTGCCTCCACCAAGGAGAAGGGCTTTGATGGCAAGGGTGCCAACGTTGCGAACGCTACCAAGGTTGGTCAGGCAGTTGCAGAGCGCGCCATCGCTGCAAACGTCCAAGCCGTTGTCTTTGACCGCGGCGGTTTCTTCTATCATGGCAAGGTCAAAGCCCTCGCCGATGCTGCCCGTGAAAAGGGCCTCAAATTCTAATTCGTACTCGTCCCTTATTTATGGCAGCAGACTCCAATCACTCCACCGAAGGTTTCGGTGATTCCCGCCCAGAAACGATCGAAAAAGTGGTGCACATCAATCGATGCGCCAAGGTCGTTAAAGGTGGTCGTCGTTTCAGCTTTAGCGCCCTCGTCGTCGCCGGAGACCAGCAGGGTCGCGTCGGATGTGGGTTTGGTAAGGCGAACGAAGTTTCCGATGCAATTAAGAAGGCAACGGAAAGTTCCCGCAAGAACCTCAAGGCAGTGAATGTCATCAATTCCACGATTCCCCATGAAGTGGTCGGTGAACACGGCGGTGGACGCATTCTCCTCCGTCCGGCGTCCCCAGGGACCGGGATCATCGCGGGTGGTGGTGCACGTGCCGTTCTGGAAGTGGCTGGTGTCAAAGACGTGATCGGCAAATCGCTCGGATCCAGCAACCATGCCAATGTGGTTAAGGCCACCCTGGATGCCCTCGCTGCGCTGCGTAAGCCTGACGATATTTTCCGTGCCCGTGGCAAACAAATCAAAGAACGCAAGGCTCTCTAATTGGAGGCCACCTGTTAATCCCTATTTCACACATCGATCATGAGACTCCACGACGTCAAACCCCGCCCGGGTGCTAAACACCGCCGCAAACGCCTCGGTTGCGGAGAAAGTTCCGGCCACGGCAAGACCTCCGGCAAGGGCCACAAGGGCCAAAAGGCACGCGCAGGCAAGGGCATCCGCCCTGGCTTCGAAGGTGGCCAGATGCCACTTCACCGCCGACTTCCAAAGAAGGGTTTCAGCAATGAAGCCTTCCGCTTGAAGTTTGAAGTCGTCAACGTGAGCTCCCTTGAAAAGGCCTTCGAAGACGGGGCTGTGGTCAACGAGGAGTCCCTGCGTGAAAAGGGCATCGTGAATCGCAATTGCGATGCCATCAAGATTCTCGGTAACGGTGATCTCTCCCGCAAGCTCACTGTTTCAGTGAGTAACGTGAGTGCCGCCGCCCGCGAGAAAATTGAAAAGGCAGGTGGATCGATTGCGAACTCCTGATACAGTTTCAAACTAAGCTTTAATTTCGGCGGGCGCCGCTCTTGACAACCTGATGGGTTGTACGAAGGCTAAGCCCGCCGTTTTTTGTTCACAACGCTATGATTTCCGCCTTTGCAAACAGCCTAAAAGTTCCCGAACTCCGGTCGCGAATTCTCTTCACCCTGGGGATGATCGTCATCGTCCGTATCGGGTCTGCTATCACTCTTCCTGGCGTTGATCCTGAGGTGCTCCGCACCTGGATCGCGAACCGGACAGCCAACTCCGAATCGGGTGCAGCCGCCGTCGCTGCCTTGTTGAACGTCTTCAGTGGTGGTGCACTTGAGCAGTGCGCCATCTTTGCCCTGGGCATCATGCCCTACATCAGCGCTAGCATCATGCTGCAACTCTTGACGGCTGTCGTGCCCTCCCTGAGTAAGCTTGCACGTGAGGATGGCGGGAGACAGAAAATCAATCAATACACTCGAATTGCGACCATCGTCCTGTGCGTGTTTCAGGGGTATCTCCTCGCTAAGTCCCTTAACAATCCCGGTCAGAACATCTTCTTGTCGGGTTTGCAAGACACGATCAACCAAATGGGGCGACCCCTCGTGCCGGGATACGGCCTTGGTTTTGTTTTTAGCTCCGTTGTCACCATCACCGCCGGTACCATGCTGATGATGTGGTTGGGTGAGATCATCACGGAACGGGGCATTGGCAATGGTGTGTCTCTCTTGATTTGCGTCAACATCGTCTCCGCCCTGCCTGGCGCTCTTGTTCAGGTTTGGCAAAGCTATGTGGGTGGAGCCACCGCAGACCCTAGCAAGGCATTCATGTTGGTGCTGCTCTTGGCTTTGTTTATCGCCGTGATTGCAGGTGTGATCGCCCTGACTGAGGCGCAACGCCGCATCGTGATTCAATACGCGAAGCGCGTGGTCGGCCGGAAGGTTTACGGAGGGCAGACCCAATATCTGCCACTCAAGATCAATTACTCGGGTGTGATGCCGATCATTTTCGCTCAGGCGATTCTGCTCTTCCCAGCACAGATCCTCAGTTCCATGATGCCCCATGTGGAGTGGGTGCAGCGCTTTTCAGCCACGATCAATTCTGGCTGGGTTTACTACACGATCTCTGCTGCACTGATCTTCTTCTTCAGCTATTTCTGGGTTGCCACGATGTTCCAGCCCACCCAGATCGCGGAAGACTTAAAGAAAAGCGGTGGTTACGTTCCGGGCATTCGCCCAGGTAAGCCAACCGCCGATTTCCTTGATTTCACGATGAGCCGTCTGACCTTTGCTGGTGCAATTTTCCTGACGATCATTTACGTCCTCCCCGGTATTGTGAGCCGTGTGTTGCAGATCGCTCCTCAAACAGCGCAGTTCTTTGGGGGCACCAGCCTCCTGATCTTGGTGGGTGTGGTGCTTGATGTCATGCGTCAGGTTGAGACTCACCTCCTGCAGAGCCACTATGATGGGTTCCTGCGTAAAGGACGCCTACGGGGCCGATTTGACCGGGTCCAAGGCAGCGCAGGTAAGGTTGCGAGTGCAACAACTGTGGTCTGGATCTGGGTCGTCATCGCCGCATTGGCCATCATCGGTATCGCCTACGCTATGATGCACGGGCCTACGATGTGAGGTCTGATCGCTGCACCTTGCGGCTTCCCCCTTTCTCTCTGATCTTTTTTCATGGGCCTCTTAACCGCAGGACGTATCCCCATTCGGCATGGGCCTCAGCAATCGTGCATTCGGAAAGCGGGGCAATGGGCGCGGGATATCCTGTTGAAGACTGCGGCGGAGGTACACGCTGGTGCCACTACCGCCCAGGTTGACCGGTTTGCAGCGGCAGAGATGAGGGCCAGGGGCTGCAAGAGCGCCTTTCTGGGCTATCGGGGCTTTCCGGGGAATATCTGCATCTCAATCAACGAGGAGGTGGTCCACGGTATTGGCGGTCCTCGGGTCATTCAGGATGGGGATGTGGTAAAGATTGACATCGGCATTCAGTACGATGGGTGGATTGGCGACAATGCCTTGACCGTCCCGGTCGGTAATGTTGCGCCCGATACTTTGCGTCTTTTGGCCGCGACTGAAGAGTCGCTGCATGTGGCGATTGATCATGCGCGGGACGGACACATGCTTGGCGATTTGTGCTGGAGTGTGGAAAATCACGTCAGCCAGTTTGGCTTTACGGTTGTGAAGGAGTTTGTTGGACACGGTGTCGGACGGAAACTTCACGAGGAACCACAGGTGCCGAATTATGGCAAGCGTGGCGAACGCCCGCGCTTGAAGGCGGGGATGACTCTTGCCATTGAGCCCATGGTGAATCTTGGGGCGGACAAGACCCGAATTCTGGCGGACGGTTGGACGGTAATTGCCACTGACAGGAAGCCTTCTTCGCATTATGAACACATGGTGCTGATCACCAATGGCGAGCCAGAGATTGTGACCAATCGGGGGCGTATGTTCCCACAGGGCACCAAAGACTTGGTGCCGCGTCCTATTTCCGAACTGTCTGTGGAATGACGCGATTCCGGCCATGTATTGATCTTCATGACGGCCGCGTGAAGCAAATCGTCGGCTCGAGTCTGACTGATGATGGCGAGGCTCTGAAGACGAACTTTGTCAGCGAAAGGGATTCGTCCTGGTATGCGCGGCAGTATTGGCAGGACAACACGCCTGGCGGACATGTGATCATGCTTGGGCCCGGCAATGAGAAGGCGGCTCTTTGGGCCTTGGCCGGGTTTCCGGGCGGGCTCCAGGTTGGAGGGGGAATCTCGGCAGCGAATGCCCGTCAGTACCTGGATGCTGGCGCTAGCCATGTCATTGTGACGAGCAACCTCTTTGATTCACAGGGGAAATTTCAGCAGGCCCGGCTCGATGCGCTGTTGGGGGTGGTCCCGAAAGATCGGCTGGTGATTGATTTGAGTTGCAAGGCTCATGCGGAGGGTTGGGTCGTTGCAATGAATCGTTGGCAAACGCTGACGGATTTGGCGGTTACTCCAGAGGTGCTTGATCGGCTTGCCTCGCAGTGTGCGGAGTTTTTGATCCATGCAGTGGATGTGGAAGGGAAGTGCGAGGGGATCGATGAGAGTTTGGTGGGGTTCCTGGGTGAAAATTCCCCGATTCCAGTGACCTATGCGGGAGGGGTAAGCACCCTTGCAGATCTCTGGCGCATTCAGGAACTCAGCGGTGGTCGTGTGGACGCGACGATCGGCAGTGCGCTTGACATGTTTGGTGGTTCGGGCGTCCGGTATCGCGACTGCATCGCCTTTAATCGTCGGCAGCAGGGTTCCCTGGGCTCTGGGCCAATTTGTTGTGCCTGAGTTCGGCCTTGTTACCAGGCAGTCCAGCCGCCATCGACGGGGAGATCGATCCCGGTAATGAACGATGAATCTTCCCCAAGCAGAAAGGCCACCGATCCAGCGATCTCTGCTGGGTTCCCGACACGACCCATAGGAACCTTTGAAGAAAGGCGGCTGATAAATGCGGGATCGCGCTCTTGAATGGTGGCGTTGGGGAAGGGGCCGGGGGAGATCGAATTGCAGCGGATGCCCATGGGTCCGTAATGGACGGCGAGGTAGCGGGCCATTTGGCGGATGCCGGCTTTATTGACGCCGTATTCGATCGGATTGGGATTCATGCCGGGACCATAGATCGATGGATCTGGTGAGAGTCCCCCATACATGCTGGAAAAAAGCACCACGCTGCCTGTGCCGCGCGTGGCCATTGCGTCCGCGATGGCGCGTGTCAGTAGCAGCGTGCAGGTAAGGTTGCCATGGTTGACGTGATCAAATTCGGCGGCCGTCAGGTCCTTGAGTGGCCGCGCAGTGGAGGCATACGTGAGGTTTGCGATACCGTCTGGGATGCCGCCTTCGTCGATGCGCTTGGCGACCCAGTCTGCAATGCCTTCAGCCTGGAAGGCATCAAAATCAGCGGGTAGGATGCCGGGGGGATGCTTCTCTGCGGCCAGCCACTCTGCAGCGCGCCCGGGAAGATCTGCGCATAAGACGCGTGCACCTTGGAATGCGAGCCGCTCTACCACAGGTCGCCCCAGCCAACCGGCTCCGCCAATGACCCAATAATTCTTCATGCGTTTACATCCCAGGTTGTCAGTGATTTCAAAAAGTCTGTGAAAAAGGCAGCGCCAGCCTCTAGGTCCGCGATGGCGATGAACTCGTCCTTCGTGTGTGCCTGCGCGATGGATCCGGGGCCAATGGCGATCGCTGGCGTCCCTCCCGCCGCGAGGAAGGCTGCGTCGCAAAACCAGGGCGCTCCGACCAGGCCTGCGCCGCATTGTTGCAGCTTGCGGATGCCAGGCTGATTGGCATCCGTGTCCAGGGCATGCGCCTGGCTACTCAATTTCACCGACGCGGTTGGGTCAAGCTTGGTCACGAAGGTCTCCAAGAGTTGCAGCCCTCCGCCCTTCGTTAGCAGTCCAGGCGTCACCCGCATATCGACGCGCAGCGTGCACTGGTCAGCGACGATGTTGGAACGTGTGCCGCCGTTGATCATGCCTAAATTGATGGTGCTGTGGCCGAGCACCGCATCGGAGTCTGCGGCGGCCAATTCTGTGCGGAAGGTGGTATCGAGCGCTTCGATGAGGGTGGCCATTTTCACGATCGCGTTCACCCCTCGCTCGGGCGTAGCGCCGTGGCAGGCCACTCCTGTGGTGATCACGTCCGCCCAGACACAGCCCTTGTGTTTGTGGACGATTTGCAACTCGGTGGGCTCCCCCACCAATGCCAGATCATAGGGACCGTGATGTTTGGCGAAGTGTTGGGAGCCGAGCTGGGCAGACTCTTCCGACATGAATCCTGCGAAGTGGACCTCCACAGCGAGGTCCGGTATTTCCTTCCGCATCACCCACAACGCCCACAGCATTGTAGCCATCGTGCCCTTGGTGTCGGAGGCACCCCGACCCCAGAGGCGACCCTCGCGGATTTCCCCTCCAAAAGGATCAATCGTCATTCCCCCCACGCTGACCGTGTCCGTGTGCGGGCCGAAGACGATGCGGGGTTTCCTTTGCCCATCTGGGGCTGGTGTAGCTGGGAAGCGCCCGATGACGTTGGGCCGTCCAGGCTCGACCTCGTCCAAAAATGCCTCCGCCCCGGCGGCTTCTAAAAAGCTAGCAATGTAGCGTGCGCAGACTTCCTCCCCGATGCTGGCCGTGCCAGGATCACCATCGGGATTGACCGATGGGATGCGTACCAGGGCCTGGGCCAGTTCGATCACGCTCTCGGGCATTCGGAAGTTCATCGGTCCCACTGAGCCACAGTCTGATGAAATCGTCCACTGCAAAGGATGGCCTGTTGATAACGTATTGCTGCACCCCGCATGCCTTCCCCGTTAACCCAGTTTTTTGCCCTCTCGCTGTTTGCCATTGTGGCAGCACCGTCGTTGGGCGCTGACCGTCCGCCGGTGCCGACGTCTAGCGGGGCGCATTGGGCCTTCGTTGCGCCGAAGGTCACGGGAGTGGCGCTCTCCATCGACCTCCTGATGGATCAAAAACGCAGTGCTGCGGGACTGATTGGGCAACCTGCCGCGCCGCCTCCCATTTGGCTGCGGCGAGTTTTCCTTGATCTTACAGGGCTACCTCCCAGCGCACTGGAGATGCAGACATTCCAAAAGGAGGCGGACATCGATCTCCAGGGTGCCCGTCGCCGTGTCGTGGATCGTCTTTTGGCCACGCCTCAATATGGGGAGCGCTGGGGACGCCACTTCATGGACATCTGGCGGTATGCAGATTGGTATGGCCTTGGCAGTCAATTGCGCAATAGCCAGAAGCATCTGTGGCATTGGCGTGACTGGATCATCGAATCGCTGAATGCAGACAAAGGCTACGACCGGATGATCACAGAAATGCTCGCTGGTGACGAGATCGCACCACAGGATCCAGACGTGCTCCGCGCGACGGGCTTCCTCGCGCGCAATTATTACCTCTTCAACCGCACGACCTGGCTAGACGACGTCATTGAGCACACCAGCAAGGCTTTTCTCGGCCTTACCATGAATTGCGTGAAGTGCCACGCCCACAAGTATGATCCGCTGACGCACGAGGACTACTACGCCATGCGTGCCATCTTCGAGCCTTATCATGTGCGTCTCGATGTCTTGCCTGGGCAGCCGGACCTGGAAAAAGATGGTCTGCCTCGCGCCTATGATTTGCATCTGCAACAGGCCACCTACCTTCACATCAAGGGCGACGACAAGAATCAAGATACCTCCGCCGCCATCGCGCCTGCCATTCCTGCCGCGCTCGCTTTTAAAGCCCTCCAGATCGCTCCCGTCCGATTGCCTGCGCTAGCTGCCAAGCCAGAGTCGCAGAAGTTTGTAAAGGCAGATCAAATCGCTGCTGCACGTAAGGAAGTGCAGGCCGCCCAGGCCGCCGCACGGAAAAGCGGAGCTACCGAGGTTGCAAAGCTCAACCTCACGGTCGCACAGTCCAAACTTCGGGCCATCCAGCGGCACGACGTTGCATCCTTTCTCGCATACGAAGTGGCCAAGGCAAAACTCGCCGCCGCCGAGGCAAAGCCAGACCAAAAGGCCGCAGCAGAAAAGGCGTTGAGCGAGGCGCTCGCAAACCAGAAGAAGGGCACGGGGAAGCCCTATCGCATCATCGCCTCGCTCAAAGCGCTCGAAGGTCCTGATGAGACCGATGTGACACGTTACCAGCCCTTTCCCAAATCCAGCACCGGCCGCCGCACGGCTCTGGCGGCATGGATAACGGATCGGCAGAACCCACTGACCGCTCGTGTGCTGGTGAATCACGTCTGGCTACGGCATTTCGGGCAACCTCTTGTCGCGGACGTCGTCGATTTTGGCCTGCGGAGTCCAGCCCCAGGGCACCAGGCACTTCTGGATTGGCTCGCAGTCGAGTTCATGGAGAGCGGCTGGAGCCTGAAGCACCTTCACCGGCTCATGGTGCTCTCGGAGACCTACGGCATGACCAGCAGCGGAGCAGGGGCACCCAGCGTCAACGCTGAGCGTGATCCTGAAAACAAGTTTTACTGGCGGATGAATCCCATTCGTCTGGATGCGCAGACCCTGCGAGATAGCCTCCTGCAGCTATCGGGTCGCTTGGATCCAGCCTTCGGCGGCCCACCGCTCAGCGATAGTGACGAGGATAAAGTACAGCGTCGCAGCTTGTATCTCACCCACTCACGCGACAACGCCGCCGCCTTCCTCAACACCTTTGACAACGCCAATATTCTTGAATGCTACCGCCGTGCCGAAAGCATCGTGCCGCAACAGGCGCTGGCGTTGATGAACGGGGGCATCACGCTCGCTGCGGCAGAACCCATCGCAAAGTCATTGCCAGCGGACAATCGCCAGTTCATCCAGGCTGCATTCGGGCTCATCCTCGCCACAGCCCCGAGCGAGGAAGAGATAACGGCATGTTTGGAGGCCTTCCCAACTCTCGGAGATCCGCCCACCGCGAGAACCGCGATTATTCACACACTGCTAAATCACAACGACTTCATCACGGTGCGTTAGCCGACCCGCGACCAATCCAGTCCGAACCGAGCAAGATACTTCTTCAACCTGTCTGCATCGTTGGTGACGCTTCGTTTCGTTCGTGATACGGCATAGAGCTTCCTTCCCGCATCCGACAGTGTCTTGCTTTGACAACAGACCTCTAGGACGTAGTCGAGTTGTGCTAGGTCAAAAGGATCAATCTGGGAACGCTCAGATTCACTCAGAACCGCTGTTTGTGCCGAAGAAGCGTGGCCCACATTGCTCCACGCTGCACGTAGCCGCGCAATTTCGCCATCCACTTCATTTCGTGTGATTCTTCCCTTGGGTGCTAGTGTGGCCATTCGCGTCACTGCTGCATTCAGATCCCGGAAGTTAGCGCTCCAACTTGCATCGGGGCTTCGGGCGAATTTCAGGAAGGCCTCGCGTGCCTCTTTGTTGAATCGAACCTGGCGATGATGTGCCTTGGCAAACCGCTCAAGTTCAAAGTCGAGATTCGCCGCGATGTCTTCCCTCCGCTCAGCAAGGCTCGGCAGCGTAAATGTCCACAGATTGATCCGTGCTAAAAGATCCTCGCGGAACTTCCCCTCGGTGACCCGCTGCTTTAGATCACGGTTGGTACCAGCGATGAGTTGGAAGTCACTCTGGGCCGATTTGTCGCTGCCAAGGGGAAGAAAGGTCTTATCTTCAAGTGCTCGCAACAGCATCGCCTGTTCATCTACGCCCAGTTCGCCGATTTCATCGAGAAAGATCAAGCCCTTGTCCGCCTCTTTGAGCAGCCCGGGGCGGTCTGATTGCGCCCCTGTGAACGCGCCGCGCTTATGGCCAAAGAGGGCCGACATTGCCTGATCACCGCGCAGCGTAGCGCAGTTCACCTCAACAAATCTTCCTTTGAGACTAGCCCGAGATCGACGCAGGTCATAGATGCGACCTGCCAACAAGGACTTGCCTGCTCCAGTCGGCCCCATGAGCAAAATGGGGGCCTTTGAATTCACCGCGACGATCTCGATTTGCTCAATCAATCGATTAAACCCTTTGTTCTTCGTCGCTATGCCGGACTTCAGAAAATCGAGGGTCCGCTCTTGCTCGTGCGCAAATCGCGTCGCTAACCGGTCGTATTTTGAAAGATCCAAATCGATGATCTCATATCGACCCGCAGGTGAACTGTCACGCCCCTCTTTCCTGGAAGGAGAAGTTTGCAGCAACCGCGCTGGGATGAAGTTTGCCTCATTCAGCAGGAACCAACAAATCTGCGCGATGTGTGTGCCCGTGGTCAGGTGGATGAGATAGTCCTCTTGATCTGGCACGAAGTTGTAACTCCGCACAAAGTCATAGAGTCGTTCATAGACCTCTTGGAGGTCCCAGGGATCCTGTAGCGGGAACTCATGAATGATCACCTCTGTGCCCGGTGAAACCTGCGCAACATCTTTCCGCACGCTCTTTGCCAGATCACTGAACTTTGGCTCGACGAGCAGTTCTACTCGCGAGATCAGCAGATCCTCCTGCTGACACATGCCCACCGTCGGTCGCCATTTGGACCAACGTTCAGCGCCCTGAGCACGATCCAGAGTCGAACCCAGAAAGCCAAATGTGATGATGGGTTTGTTCAGGTTATCCACAGGGATAAAAGTGTATCGAAAAGAATATGATGTGTGCAATTCAATTGTCGCTGCTTCAGTTGAAGGAATCAACGGGAAAATTTTCTTTCCAAGCATTTAAAGGGGTTCCAGCGTCACTGGGGGCTCCATGCCAGAACTTGGCACGCGGCTAGCAATAGAGATTGGCATACGGGATCAACCGCCCGAAACCAATATGGCTAACAAAACTCTCTTCCAATCCATCGCCGGAGCGCTCGCTCCGAAGGCTGACAGCTTCAATGAAGCCGGAGGCCGGGCTTACACTCTCGCTCCGCGTCAGGCTCTGGCGCAGTTTGCGGCCACGGGTTGCCTGAACCACACTTACTACGCCACGGCGGAGGATCAGCTGCAGCAGGTGCTGAAGCTTTGTGAGAAGGTCCCGACCGATTTCATCGCCCGCACGGCGCTTCACTGCCGCCAGAAGGGCTTCATGAAGGACGTGCCTGCGCTGCTTTGCGCCGTGCTGGCCGCCCGGGATGCCGAGCGCCTGGAGTTGATCTTTGATCGCGTGATCGATGACGCCAAGATGCTGCGGAATTTCGTCCAGATCCTCCGCTCCGGCGTGACGGGTCGGAAGTCCCTCGGTTCGCTGCCAAAGCGCCTCGTGCGCCGCTGGTTCGAGACCCGCTCGGACGACGCCATCTTCCGCGCGGATGTGGGTCAGTCGCCATCGCTGGCGGACATCGTGAAAATGGTGCACCCACGTCCGGCGACGCAGACCCGCGAGGCGCTCTACGGTTATCTCATCGGGCGAAAGCACGAAGCGTCGGCGCTGCCGCGTGTCGTGCGTGAGTTCGAGGCTTGGAAGACCGATCCTGCGGGAAATCCGCCGGAGGTGCCCTTCCAGATGCTCACCGCGCTGCCTTTGACGGCGGAGCAGTGGCAGGCCATCGCGCGTCGTGCCCCATGGCAGATGACGCGGATGAATCTGAACACCTTTGCCCGTCATGGTGTGTTCTCCGTGAAGGAGATCACCCGCCTCATCGCCAGCCGTCTGCGCAGCGAGGAGCAGGTGCGTCGTGCCAAAGTGTTCCCGTATCAACTCATGGCCGCTTATCACAACGTCGGGGCGGAAGTGCCGCACGAGGTGAAGGAAGCGCTGCAAGATGCGATGGAGATCGCCATCTCCAATGTGCCCGTGGTGGCCGGTAAAGTGATCGTGGCTCCGGACGTGTCCGGCTCCATGCACTCGCCTGTGACCGGTGTCCGCAAGGGTGCCACGAGCAAGGTGCGCTGCATTGATGTCGCCGCGCTCGTCGCCGCCGCCTTCCTGCGCCAGAACCGCGATGCCGACGTGCTGCCGTTTGAGACCAATGTCGTTCGTGTGAAGCTGAATCCGCGTGATTCCGTGATGACGAACGCGCAGAAGCTCGCGGCTCTGCCTTGCGGCGGGACGAACTGCAGCGCCGTGCTCATCGATCTGAATGCCCGCAAGGTGCAGGCCGATCTGGTGATCTACGTCTCCGACAACGAATCGTGGATGGACACGCCTCAGCATGGTCGTTTCGGTGGCTCCGCGACGCGCACGATGAGCGAATGGATGAAGTTCAAGCAGCGGAATCCAAAAGCCCGTCTCGTGTGCCTCGACATCCAGCCATACGCGACCACGCAGGCCAAGGAGCGCGAGGACATCCTCAACATCGGCGGTTTCTCCGACTCCGTGTTCCAGGTGATCGCCGCTTTCGCGAGCGGTGAACTCACCGGCGATCACTGGGTCGGCCAGATCGACCAAACCCCACTTTAAAACAACCCTTTGGAGCCTGGTGAATGCCGGAGCGGACTACATTTACAACTGTCACGTCTCTCCAAACCTTGTCACCAGGCTCCATCTCCCACCCTTTCTCAAATGATGGCGAATGCCCTGAGGAACTACATGTACTCAACTGGTCGCAGGTTCGATCCCTGCCTGCTTCTGCAGTAGCTCAGTCGGTAGAGCAATTGAAACGTTTCTCGATCACCTTGTCGCCATAACCACTTTCAAATCATCACCCACAATCCTGGCGAATGCCGGAGCGGACTACATCTGGTAACCAGCGAGTTCAAATCTCGCCCCGCAGCGATGCGGCGAAGTCTCTCCACCCTTGTCGCCACCTTCTTTCCCAAAACCAATCACCTCAAATGGTGACGAATGCCGATGGAACTACATGCTTACGGAGCCTCAGGTCGGGGGTTCGAATCCCTCCGGTCCCACCTTTCCACTTTCTTCGGGACCGTAGCTCAGCGGTAGAGCGGAGTAACACGTTTCATCAATCCTTGTCGTCACCGCCTTTTCAAAGCCAACCATCATGAACACAATCGAAACAATCCGAACATTCGCGGCGAGCATCAAGCTCAAGCAAAGCAATGCATACGTCGAAATGGGCGATGGCGGTGCTTTGACTTACAAGATGGACATCCTCCCTGCTGAGTTCCTGTACATGGCTGAAAACGCCCTGACCGGAGACCCTCCAAACTATGTGGACGCTGTGTCCAATGCGCAGAGAGCGGTTCGCTCACAGATAAAATATGCGATTGGCGCTCTTGGTTTTGATGGTCGGAAGCTCAAAATCAAAGAACAGATCAAACTCCTTGAGCAAGTCGGCCTTCTTGCACCACGAATCCTGCGGAAAATCAGCACACCCAGGAACTTGATGGAACATCAATACCGCAAGCCAAGCGCTGAAGAGGCAGAGGATGCGGTCGATCTCGCTGCCCTCTTCGTCGAAGCCACTGGTCGCGTCATGAATTTGTTTTGGAGCGGCTTTTCGATCCAAAAGAAGATCGGGAAGAGGTATGAGGATCGGATCTTTGCCAGATTTTTAGAGGCACCGAGAGTTTTTGAGATTCGACTACTGGCGAGCCAAGGCAAACGCACTGTGCTCGAGATCACCTCAGCGGACCCATTATTCATCCCGCTTCACAAGATCGCTATCGCCCTGAGTCGAGAGCACTCAGGCCACCAATCACCCGCAGTATCCGACTCATTTTTCGACCTCCTAGACCTGATCGGAATCCCCTAAAGCACCAATCCAACCCTCCCTTTCTCCAATCATCCATGTCCCCCTCCCCCTTCCACATCACCGCTGAAGCCGAAGCCATCCTCCCAGCCCGTAACAACGCCGGAAAGCCCATCACCGTTATCGGAACGGAGGCGATCCGGGCCGGGTTTGATCCGTCCTGCATCGAGCAGGCGCTCAACTCGCGCTCGGCTCCGGGCGTGACCGATCTCGTGCTCAATCCCGACGCGCACAGCGGTTACGGAGCGCCGGTGGGCTGCGTGATGGTCTCGCCGACACACATTTATCCAGGGCCAGTCGGCGTGGACATCAAGTGCTCCATGTCGCTGCTCCAGATGAACATTCCTGCCGAGGAGATCGTGGATAAAACCATCCGCCGCCGCCTGATCGAAGCCATTGTGGAGCGCACACCGACGGGAGCAGGTCGTGGGCAGCGCGAGGCGAAAAAATCGCGTCGCGTGTCCGCCGATCTCGGCGTGCAGGTTTGCACCGAAGGTGCGAGCCAGAGCGTGTGCGAAGCCCTTGGCATCCCGCCCGAGTGGGCGCTGCGTTGCGAAGACAACGCGCACGTTGGCCACGATGGGAACGTTTCCACGCTCAACGAGCGCCTCGACAAGATGCGCGCGTTCAATGGCTTCCCGGCCTTCGAGAAGAAGATGATGCAACTCGGCTCCTACGGTGGTGGAAACCACTTCGGTGAGTGCGAGGTCGTGCAGCTCGCCGATGACGCCGCGATGCGCTCCACGGCTGAAGTTTTCGGCCTGCGGGACAATCACGTCGCCTTCCTCAGCCACTGCGGATCGCGCGGGTTCGGGAACATCCTCGCGCAGCGCCAGTTCAAGTCGCTGGAAGGCTTCTTCCGCACCTGGGGTCTGCCGTTTCCTGCCGAAGACAAACAGCTCGTCTATGCCCCGCTCGGAACGCCCGAGGCGGACGCGTATCTCGACGACATGGCGCTCGGGGCGAACTTCGCCACCGTGAACCACATGCTCATCAATGCGCTCGTGCTGGAGGCCTTCCAAGAAGTGCTGCCAGGAACGACCGGGCAGCTCGTGTACTTCATCAGCCACAACATCGCGCGTCAGGAAGTCGTCGATAACCAGCTCGCGTGGGTCCACCGCAAAGGCGCCACGCGTGCCTTCCCCGGCGGCCACCACGCGCTCAAAGACACGCCCTTCGCCGAAACCGGCCACCCGATCCTGCTGCCCGGAAATCCGCGCGATGGTTCCGTGGTCATGGTCGCCAAACCCGATGCCGTGAAAAGCTGCTACAGCGTCAATCACGGTGCCGGCCGCTGCATGGGCCGCAAAGCCGCCGCCCGCAATCTCAACCAGCAGGAGGTCAACGCCGACTTCGAAACCCACGACATCCTCTACAACGCCCGCCAATACCCCATCGACGAAGCCCCGAACGCCTACAAAGACTTTAAAGAAGTCCTCCACAGCGTCGAAGCCGCAGGCCTAGCCCAGCAGGTCTGCAAACTCAAAGCCCGCTTCGTCATCAAAGACGCGGCGGAGGCGGATGATTGAGGAAAACCGGCTGACAGAAAAATGGGGGCAGCAAATTTCAGAAGCCAAAACTCTTTCTTCATTTTTCTGCCCCCATTTGCTGTCAGCTCTTTCATTCCACTCCGCCACGCAATGCACTGAGAATCATCATCACAAGCATGAAGACTCCGTTCAGCGCGTGAAGAATGGAAATCCAAAAGATCACTTTCACCCAGCGAGGCTGGCTACGCTGAACAAACACGGCCACGCCAAGAATGACCGAACCAATCATGCCGCCAAGGAATCCCAGAGCCGTCGAGATCAACACTTCGCCAATGGCACCGCTAAGCTTGGATGGATCACCCACCCCATTCGTGCCAAGGACGGAAAAGGCGTGCACCATGCCGAGCACCGTTCCGATGATGCCCACTACAGGTAGAACTTGCAACCAAGCACCCAGCTTCGCGAGTTTGGTTGCTCTCGGCCGATCTGTTGCAGCGCCTTCAAGGCATGATTGCGGTGGAGTGGATGGATTCGCGTCTGACATGGCCTTGGGATGTATTCACTCCGTTTTTATCCGATCTGAGCAGCGTTTAACAACTCCTGTTTTGGTCGCACGATAATGAAATCAAAAGGCATGATCCCATTCGCTGTCGCCACCGCGTTCTTCGGCTCTGCATCCGAAACCAACACGCCATCCTCTTTTCGAAACCAAGCATCACCAAATCGATTGCGATGAAACACAAAACTACGCTCCAGCATGAACAGGCGAATCTCTGCCAACGTGGGTGGCTTGCCGTGATAGGCGGGCTGGGAGGTGATGATGCGTTGCGAACGTCCGTCTCCGCAGACGCCCTCGATTTGCCATCCGACGGCGAATTCTTCGTTCAGCAGACGAATGCGCTGCAAATACTCGTCCAGCGTCGCAAAGCGGTCTGGGCCGAATTTTCGCCCGAACTCGCCAGGGTGCGTTGCTTTGATGACGCGCAATTTGTCGGCGGAAAGCCAGACTTCGTGTTCGGAGCCTCGTGTTTGGCCAAATCCAGGTGGAAGACTGGCAGGCTTCAGTTCCATCGTGAAAACCAACGTTTCCAAAAAGGCAGTGCCGAAGCCGTATCGCGCCCCGCAGTCTCAAAAAGACGCAATTGGGCCGCCCATTCCTCGTCGGTAAAGGGACACTGGTTTTTGAGATACTCGGCAACCCGTTGGCGATCTGCGGCGCGCCTTTCCTCAATGCTGGCAAGTCCGGCTGACATGTGTCGATTCTATCTGAACCCATTTTTTTCGCAATGACCAAATCCCTTTCCTCCATCCTCCATATCTCCGGCGACTCTGGCGGCGGGCAGTTGCTGCGGTCGGCTCTTGCTTTGTCGATGGTGACGGGGCAGGCCTTTCGGATGACGGACATCCGGGGCAGACGCCCCAAGCCGGGTCTAATGCGGCAGCACCTCACTTGTGTGAAAGCCGCTGCGGAAGTCTGTGCAGCGACTGTGGCCGGGGCTGAACTAGGATCGGTTGAGTTGGTGTTTGCTCCAGGGCAGATCGCATCGGGCGATTACTCCTTTGCGATTGGCAGCGGTGGTAGCACCACGTTGGTCTTGCAGACTTTGCTTCCTGCGCTGCTCTATGGGGCTGGGCAGAGTTCGTTGCGCATTGAGGGAGGAACGCATAACCCGATGGCCCCACCGTTTGAGTTCATTGAGCAATGCTTCCTCCCAGTGCTGCGTCGCATGGGAGTGCGTGCGGTGGTTTCGCTGGAGCGTCATGGATTCATGCAGGCAGGTGGCGGTGTGATCATTGCGGAGATCGGGCCGCTGAAGAAGTGGAAGAAGCTGAAGTTGGTCGAACGGGGCGAGTGCCAAGGCCAGTCAGGAGTCATTTTGCAGGCCCATCTAGATGGGAGCATCGCGGAGCGCGAACTGAAAACGGTGGAGAAGGTGATGGGCTGGACTTCCGGCCAGACTTCTCTGCGCTGGGTCAATGACAGTGCGGGGCCGGGCAATGCTGTCCTCTTGACGGCCCAGTTTGATCACGTCTGTGAGATCAGTACGGGGATTGCCCAGATGGGGAAATCTGCTGAGGCGGTCGCACACGGAGCGGCGAAGGGGCTGAAGTCCTATCTTGCGTCTTCCGCGCCAGTCGGTGCCCATCTCGCCGATCAACTGCTGCTGCCCATGGCTTTGGCTGGCGGGGGCGAACTGCATACGCTCTCGGTCACGAACCATCTGAAGACGAACATGTCTCTGATCGAGTTGTTCCTGGAGACGCGCTTTGTGGTCGAGGAACTCGACCGTGGGGTGAAGCGCGTGATGTGTCGATGAATGGATTAGCGAATGTTTTCTTGTCAGTGGCGTGGCGACTGTGTTCAATACGTCCCGATGAAATCTCTACGTTTACTTCTTTGGGCGGCGTTCAGTTTGTTCTGCGTTTCAGGCGGATCTGCGGCGGAAATCGTCTGCGTGACGGTGGAAGATCCGAACAACTACGACGCGGTCCATTTTCTCTCGGACTTTGCTGATAAGGAACTGCGGCCAGCAGGGCATAAGGTGACGATTGTGCAGGGGAATCAACCAAAGCCGACTCGTCTCGATGGGCTGGGGCTGGCGCTCAAGAATGCGGATCTATTAATTGTGTTTGTGCGGCGTTCCACACCGCCGCTGGCGGACCTGGAGGCTATCCGGGCGCACCTTGCTGCCGGGAAGCCTTTGTTGGGAATTCGCACGGCCAACCATGGCTTTGCGGTGAGTCCAAAGGACCCGCCGCTTCCGGAAGGATGCGCCGCTTGGCCAGAGTTCACGCCTGATGTTTTGGGGTGCGAGAACACGGGCTACGAGACCAAGGGCCTGCCTTACCGCGTCGCGGTGCATCCTGCGGCGGCCAAGGACAGTCCGCTGCTTGAGGGAGTAGAGGCGGGAAGCATCCGCGGGTATCAGTCGCTCTACCGTGTCCTGCCCTTGGCTGGCGATGCCTCGCCGCTATTGCTGGGGACCGCCGAAGGGATCGAGCCAGCGCAGCCCATCGCTTGGACGCGCTTCTACGGTCCTGCGAAGGCGCGGGTTTTTTACACAAGTCTGGGCGCGCCTGAGGACATGGCGCAGGCATCGGTGCGGCGGTTGATCTCGAACGCGGTGCGGTGGACGCTGGGGCAGTTGTAGCTGGGCAATGTGAGGCATGAGCGACTGAGCCTGCGGGAGTGGAGTGGTGGAGTGGTGGAGGGTTGTAGCTGGCCTCTGTGAGGCCGGTGCGGCTGAGGCGCGAAAGAGACCGCCCCATGGAAGTACGAGCACTCGCCAAGACCCGCTCCTTGGGGCCTGGGGGAGATGGTCAGCGGCTGGGCTGGATTGCCTTTATTCTCCTTGCCGCACCTCACTGTCCACCTGCACGGGTAGGTCGATTTCGTTCTTTTGCTCGACGGGTAGGACTTTGATTTCGACGTTCACGGGCACAGCGCGGAGGTCGCTGATGATCTTGGCGAGCTGGTCGATGGTGGTGGCGGAGAGGGTGGGGTGGGAGACAGCCTCGCCGATCTTTTCAAGGCCTACGTTGAAGGCGCTGAGTTGACCGGTGATGCGGGACACAGGGTCGTTATCTCCCGCGCCACCTGTGAGAAGGTTGCGGCTGAAGGTGCGCTTGATTTCCTCCCAGCGTTTGGCTTCGGCCTCGGTGATGAGGCCGTTGATTTCGCGCCACTTGAGGAGGTTGGCTTCTGCGGCTTGACTCAGGGTTTGGGATTCGCCTCGGTAGTGGTCTTCAATGATCGCCTGGACTTCTGCATCGGTCATGAGTGGTAGCACTTTTTCTGCGATACGGTTCATGTTGCGATAGCTGCCTTGGAGCTTGAAGGGGGGCTCTGTGCGGTAGGCATCCTCCATCGCGGCGCTGCGGATGTACTCCTGGTTCACGCGCAGGATGATTTCCCGGATGTGCAGGAGTTTTTCCATGACGGCCACGGCTTCGTTCACTTCATCTGCGCCACAGTTGCTCTCGAACTCGATGCCTTCGCGACTGCCTGTCTGCGCGATCTGGAGGATGGTGAGCGCGTCTTTGTGGCTGCGTGCGGCGATCTTGGCTAGGACGGTGTTGCTGGTGAGGGCGTTTTCAATGTAGCTGTCTTTGAAGGCGGCCTCGTGCCCGCCGAGGATATCCCCCAGGTTGTAGGTGTCTGCGCGGTTGGCCAGCATGTCTGGCACTTGGAACTTCCCGCCGATCTCGGTGTAGGGATTGCCGGCCATCACGACGGCGACTTTGCGACCGCGCAGGTCGTAGGTGCGGGCTTTGCCCTTATAGACGCCTTCGATCTTGCGGCTGCCATCGCAGAGGGAAATGAACTTCTGCAAAAACTCTGGGTTCGTGTGCTGGATATCGTCGAGGTAGATGATGACGTTATCTCCCATCTCGAAGGCGAGGTTGATCTTTTCGACCTCTTCGCGTGCGCTGGCATTCGGGGCTTCTGCGGGATCAAGTGAGGTGACGCGGTGACCAATAGCGGGTCCGTTGACCTTCACAAAGGTGATGCCGAGACGATTGGCGACATACTCCATCAAGGTGGTCTTTCCATAGCCGGGAGGGGAGATCAGCATGAGTAACCCCATGCGGTCTGTGCGAGTATTGTCCCCGGCGGCTCCGAGCTGCTTGGCGAGGTTTGCCCCGATGAGGGGTAGATAGACTTGGTCGAGCAAGCGATTGCGAACGAAGGAGCTGAGCACGCCTGCCTTGAACTCATCCAGACGCAGGGCTGCGCGTTTGACGGCGGCGAGTTCGTGCTTCAGGGCGGTGAAGCGCTCAAAAGCGGGCACGACGGTGGCCTCGTAATGGGCGAGCCGCTCTGTGAATTCGTGGTAGTCGAGGCTGAGGCTGCCCTGATCTATGCGCGAATGCGAACCGGTGAGGCCGGTGATTTGAGCCTTGGAAGGTGGTGAGGGTGGGAGTGTGCCAGGCGGATGATCGTTGATCAGGATCAGGGCCGCTGCTTCGATGGCGGTGCCTTCTTCACACCCAGTGCTTGTAGCGTGAAGCCACTCGAGGATGATCTGGAAGCGGTGCTTTGGCTCGTCCTTCAGCGATTCCATGGCGGCGTCAAAGTCCGCCGTCATGCGCTTGGCTGTCAGGGTCGTTCGAAAGCTCCGGAGCAGTTCAACAGCAGCGGCTGACCGAGTGACTGGCAATTGAGGTGTCTTGGAATCCCGTGCCATCAATTCGTCAAGAAGCGCGGGCCTGTACGCCACATCGAATGAGTCCGGCAGTATACTGGTGGAGGGAGGGAAGGTCGGCCCGCCTGCTTTGCCCATGCGCCCACGGGCCAGCATCATGGCATCAAAGGCGCTCTTCTCGGGGCCATCCGGCCATGCGTGCCAATGCAGGAGCGCTAGGCCGCGGGCCTTTGGGGAGTGACGCAATCTGCCGAGCGCGCGGTGCATCTTGAGGAGTTCGCTGGCGATGAGGAAGGCGTCATGATCGTGCACGCCCTTGGTGTAGCCCTCCTGATAGCGCTGGTGCATGAAGTCGCGGACCGCGTCGAGGGTTGGCTCTGCATCGCTGTGCACCTGCGTTTGCATGAATTTCCAGGCCAAAAACTCACCGCGATACACGGTGGCATCCTCCGAGATGACGGACTGTTCCCAGACGGCACGGCAAGAGTCGAGCTCTGGATGCTGGACCTTTTCAAAAAAGCGGGTGCCGGTGAGGTGAAAGTAAAGTTCTCCATCGCGCGGCAGAGTCGTCAACTCGAGCGGTTGGCGATTGACGGTGAATTTGTGGCGACCGAATTGAATGAGATCGCCGCCTTCGGAGAAGAGATCGGCTTTATCCCGGATCTGTTTCAGTGCGTCTTCTCTGAGTGTCTTGAGGCGTGTGCCGAGTTCGTCAGCACGGACGCTATCGCCAAGTTTGCGAAGCTCTTCGATGAGGTCCCGCAGCTTTGCCGCCATGACATCGGAGGCGAGGTGGGCGTGGACCTCTTCGGGTTTGGCAAAGGTGACGACGCGGTTGCGTAAGCTGGTGAGGATGCGCTCCGCAGATTGGCCGAGTGCCTGGCAACGTTTGTTGCGATTCTCAATGAGGGCCTGCCGCCGCGACTGAAACGCGGTGTAGATCTCCTCACGCTTGGTGGTGAGGTCTGCGGTGAAGTCTTCGAAGTCGCTGAATCGGCCTTCGATTTCTTCGAGCTGTACCATGACTCGGGTCAATGCCTCATCGCACTTCTCTGGGGTGGTGCAGACTTCCAGGTAGTTGGCGACGCTTTGATTGAGGAGACTGAGCTGTGCCTGAAATTCAGCACTGCCCTCTGCTTTGGCGAGGTCAGTGCGGCGATTGCGCAGCATGGAGCGCACCTGATTGAGTTGGGCATACAGCTCTGAGATGCTCTCAATGATGCGGGTGGTCTCCGTGGCGTCTTTGATTTTAAGTCCGCCGACAACGCTGATGAGCATCTCCAACTCCGTGCCGGATTGAGTAAGCGCTTGCTCGATATCGTCGGCTTCTGCGACCTTCTTGACGTTTTCGATCAGGCGCTTCTGCTCGGCGATTTGGCTCCGGTAGGGATCCAGTGACTGAGGCTGGAGGAGGAAGGTGACGCACTGCTGGCTGAGCCGATCTGTGCCGGTGGCGATGGCGTCCTCCATCGCCGACAATTCCTCTACGACCGTGTAGCGCACATCGCGCAAGCCGATGACCTGACCGCGAAGTTCCCGCAGGGTGGTCAGGTGTTTGACAAAGCTGATGATGTCACTGGAGTCCGTACCGGATGCCTCGTTGAGGCTCTTGCCGACGGTGCTGCGGAGGGTGTCTGTCTGCTCGCGGGCGTTTTTGCGCATGCGACGGACCTTTTCAAATTCGCCCAGCGCCGCCTCTGCGGCCCCTTTGATTTCGACGAGCGTTTCTTTGATGCGGTGGGTCTCTGCCTTATCGATCCAGAAGTAGCTATCAATGATATCGCCGGATCGCCGGGAGAGCTCCACGTAGAGCCCGCTGAAACTGTCCTCCTTGGCTAACAAGGTCAGGACGCCACGGCATTCTGCCATGCAGCGAACGATATCGGAATTGCCGATCTTTGAAAGCAGGGAGCCATTGGTGCTGGTGCGTGCGGCGGCGACGCCATCACTCAGGAAAGGGGTGGTCCAGACTTGGATGACGTGGTGCTTGCGTGGCTCTGGGTCGCCCTGGACAAGGATGAGTTCACCTGTGGGAAAGAGACTGTAGCCGTGGCTGATGAGCGGTGTGCCCACACCTTGATCAATGAGGTTGTAGGCGTAGAGGAGGTAGGTGCCGCTTTCGGCATGATGAAACACGAAGAGTGTGTCTTCTCCGTTGGAGGAGGCGACTCTGCGGTCGAACTGCATGGCTGGCAGGCCTGTGTCGAAGGTTTTGATCTCCCCGGTCTGGAGAGCGTACCCTCTGGGGAAAAGGATGCCATGATCATCCGGCAACAGGACGCAGGATTCTGCGATACTATCGATCCGATGCACCTCTTGAGTGCGCTCATTGAAAATGAGATGCCGATATTCTTTCTCCTGATAGGGGAGGATTTTGAGGAGGATCAGATTGCCAATGATGGCGTAGTGAAACTCTGCGTCATCCAGCGTCTGATCCTTGTTTGCGACAGGCTCAGAATAGATGCCCTTGCCGATGTCGGTATTGTTTTCGACTTTGACGGTGAGATCGCCTCCGACCGTCTCAACGAAGACGCGGTCTTCGATTGAAACGTGGGGGTGCTCCCCGTGCCGATACATCTCGCGGCGTGCGCGCTTCCATTCGAATTCCTGTGGGGAAGGGAAGACGAACTCGTGATCAAAACGATTGCCGAGGTATTGGATCGTGCCTTTGTCGTCATTGACGAGCCATTTGAAGACTTTGACCTCGCTGATGTCCCGCCCGACCTGCATGCCCATGTAGAGATGGGGTCCGATGCGGTGGAACTTCAGGAAGGATGCGTTCTTGTAGTAGCGGTAGAGGTAGTCAAAGTCTTCGGCAAACTTGGCGTCGTCCAGCAGTCCGTCCTTGTTGGGGTGAAAGGTGTGATCATCTGGGTGGTAATCATAGATCGCAAAGACGTCTGCGACCTGCATCTGGGAGCGCAGACCGAGGTGGACATTGTAGCCCAGGACGAAACGCTGCGGCCCTATCGCGGCGATGTCGCGGGGGACGCAGTTGTTTTCTGTGGTCAACCGGACGGTTGAGGTCAGGGTCGTTTCGATCCCGCCGAAGAGTGCCTTGCGGTCATTGTTCAGAAGATCGACGCGGTGCCGCAGCTCGTCTGCATGCTTGGTCAGACGAGTGCGGATGACCTCGTAGGCTCCTGCTTCGAGCTTTGGGTCTGCGGCTGGGGTGGTGGAGGATTCGGGCATAGCCATTGCCGATGCGGGATCGGCGTTGCATGCTTACTTCTTGGTGCTTTTGGCCGCCAGAAGGTTGCCGGCGGACTGATCGGCAAGGCCAAAGCGGCTCGCGGCACCGATCATGCTGGTCAGCTTGCTCAATGTCCCAGAGTCTGGATTCAGTCCGACGAGCTTGCCCAAAAGTGCGGCGACGGTGACGTTCTTGAGGTCATCGCTCGTGACGCCGAACTGATCGACAAGTTGGCGCACTTGGGCTTTGAAGTAGTCGGGATCTCCGTTGAAGAAGGTCTCCTTCACGTCGGTGAGTGTGCGACTGCCTTCGACCATGCGGTCCAGGGCGCGACCGTTGCCGATGGCGTTGGTGATCTTGTCAAAGAACTGCGTCTCACCACCCACGATTTCGATCTTCGCGGATTTCATGGCCTCGCCAAGGACGCCGGCCTGGGCTGCGGCGATGTCTTTCTGGATACTGATTTGGGCGAGTTCGACCGCCTTCTGCTTCTCGAGCTGGAGCTTGAATTCTTCGTGCTCGCGACCAGCGTTTTCGAGGAGCTTCATGGCCTCTGCCTTCTTGGTGATGCCATCCGCTTCCGCAGCGAGTTTGAGCTGGGCCACTTCGGCATCGATCTGGCCTTGTTTCTGTGAAGCCTCGGCTTTGGCCAAGAGCACTTGGGCCTCGCCAAGCCCAATCGCGGCAGAGCGGGCGGCTTCGGCTTCGGCGAGTGCCTTAGTGGCGGAGGCGTCTTTGGTGGACGCTTCTTGCCGTGCCTCTGCTAGCGTGAGCAATTCTTGGGCGTGCAGTTCGGCTGCTTGCTTGGAGGCTTCGGCGGCCTTGGTTTGGGTAAAGGCAGCTTGTTCTGCGGCTAGTTGCGCGGCTTCCTTGGCGGCTTCCGCTTCTTTGATTTTTTGGATGAGTTGCTCTTGCGCAGACTTCTCTGCGTTTGTCAGGGCGACTTGTTTTTCGCGATCTGCAGTGGCAAAGGCTTCGGTGTCTTTGATCTTTTGCTGCTCGACGACGACGGTCTTTTCCAGCGCGACGCGTTCCTTGATCACCTCTTGGATGTTCTTGCGCTCCACTTCCACGGACTTCTCTTTCTCGATGGATTTGAGCGTCGTGATGCGCTCGCGGTCGATGATCTCCAGGTCGCGATCTCGGGTGACGCGTTCGATTTCGACGGCGTCGGTGCGTTCTTTGTTGCGCTGGGCGACGAGGATCTGGCGGTCTTTGTTTTCGGTGGCGATGGCGATCTCTTCGTCTGCCGCGATCTTCGCGCGTTCTGCTTTGAGGCGCTCTTCCTCCTGAACCTTCATCATCTCCGCCATCTCGCGCGCTCTGACGGATTGCACATCGCGGTGCTGTTTGGCCTCGGTTTCGGCAAGTTGGCGTTCCAGTTCGAGCACGGCCTCGCGAGTTTGGACGTCCTGTTGCTTGATGACCTTTTCTTTGTCGCGCTGAATTTGGTTGGCGAGTTTGGCTTGGGTAGCCGTCAGTTCCGTGATCTTCTTGATGCCTTCTGCATCGAGGATGTTGTCGGGATCGAGGTGCTCGATGGCGGTCTGCTCAAGGAAGTCAATGGCGCAGTCGTCGAGCGTGAAGCCATTCAAATCCGTGCCGATGACCTTGAGGATCTCGTCTTTGAAATGGTCGCGTTCGTTGTAGAGTTGGACGAAATCGAAGCGCTTACCGACGGTCTTGAGTGCCTCTGAGAACTTGGCATCGAAGAGGGTGCGAATGATGTCCACGCTGGATGCGCGCTGGCAACCGATGGTCTGAGCGACGCGTTTGACGTCCTCCTCGCTCTTATTGACGCGGACAAAGAAGGCGACCTTGATGTCTGCGCGAATGTTGTCCTTGCAGATGAGGCCTTCGGAGCCTTGGCGCTCCACCTCGATGCGTTTGACGGAAAGATCCATGTACTCTGCCTGATGGATGACGGGAAAGACCATGAGGCCGTTGAAATTGACGCGTGTATCGCCGACGCCATTGCGGACGATGGCCTGACCTTGCTGGACCTTTCGGTAGAAACGCGAGAAGGCGATGATGGTGCCGAAGACGACGACCACAACGCTGGTGCCAGTGACCATGACGGTGTTCGACAAAAAGGAGTCGGTGATGGTGGAGAGCTCGTTCATTAGGATGGGGAGGTTGAAGTGTGAGAGATGGAACTAGAGGGTGAGATTGGTTTGTTCGTCGGGGCGTAACGCGCGGATGAGGTAGTGGTGGCCTTCGGTGGCTTCGAGGACGACGACATGGGTGCCTTTTGGCAGCGGGTCAGCCCCATCAAGGGTGCGGACGTTTACCAGCAGCGGTGCACCATCTGTTGGGATCTCTATTTGGCCGTAAGTATGATCGACCTGGAAAGACTGAACGCGCCCGTGCCTGCCGACGATGGGCAAATTGGCATCCGCCTCAAGGGATAGCTTTTTCAACCCTGCGGCGATGGGAGTGGTTACGAAGCGGGTCGCGAGGGCGCTGATGATGAAATTGGGCATGAGGAGGAGCAAGGCCAGGCCTGTGCTGCGGTGATCTGCTGTGCCGTTGAGGTAGTAATTTCCCAACATCGAGATTGGCCACATGAAGAGGGCGAGGATGCTCATCACCAGCATGAGGGGCACCTGGCCCAGGCGGAGAAAGCGCCCTGCCCGGACGAAAAGCCCGCCCAGAACGTTGTCCGAGTGGACATCACTGTGGCCATCGACATGGGCTTCGAAGTGGGCGTCCGCATCCGCATGGATATCAACAGTGTCCATGTCACTATCCATCGCGCCGACGAGGACCATGAGCCAGTAAAGGAGGATGATGCCCAGTAGCACTGTGACCGGTAGGTTGTGCATGGCGAGGGCCTCATGAAGGACTTCATTCATCGAATTATCGGGAGGGTGAAAAGGATTATTGGATCGGATTCTAGTCAAGAGGCGCGAAGATGGCCATTACAAATGGACGAAAGGATTGCAGGTAGTATTTGCATGGTGTTAACCATCGGGATGACCGGATAAATTCCGCCAGAGTTCCCACTGATCGGTAAAACAAGCCGAACCCAGTGGAACCGGGCTCTCTCGCGTTCGGGGGATGGTGGATTCAGGAAGATTCGACGGTAAGGTGGATGGCGGCACACTTGACACCATGCCCGTCGCAGGCGAATCAACAGGCAGTCTTTGTTTCTCCCGAATAAACTATGAGTTCTCCCAGCCAGAAACCCCACGTGGCCGTCCTCGGCGGTGGTCCATGTGGATTGTACGCAGCCCGTGTCCTCAGTCGCGCCGGTGTGGCGGTGACGGTGATTGATAAGGGAGATCGTCCAGGCGGGCTGGCGACAAGTCACAAGCGCGGTAACAATTGGTATGATCTGGGCTGCCACATGCTGCACGAGTTTGATGAGGAGATCTACAAGGACATGATGTCCATCATGGGGGAAGAGAGCATACCCGTGCAACTGGACGCGAAGATCCGCTGGGCGGGCTCCTTTTACCGTTATCCGCTGCAATTTCAGGACATGATCAAGGGGATCCCCTTCTTCACGCTGGTGTACTATTGTTTGGGGCTCTTTGCAGCGCAGATTCGCAGTGCGCTGGTGCCCTGGAGGCCCAAGGATGCAGAGGAGGCGCTGATCATGCTCTACGGTCAGCCGCTGTATGAATTCTTCTTTCGCGACTTTACCCATCGCTACTGGGGCATTCATCCCCGGGAATTGTCGGCCACTTTCATTACCACCAAGATGCCTCGACTGAGCGCGGTGGACGTGATCAAGCGTGCTATGGGTAAGATCGGGATCAAAGACCGCACGGTGAAGGCGGTGGATAGTGCCTTGCTGGAGGAGACACTGCACTACTCCCGCACAGGCGCGGAGGCGATGCCCCGCTGCATGTCCAAGGCGATCCAGGCTTCCGGAGGACGGGTCATTCAGGACGCGGAGGTCACGAGCGTGGTTTGCGATGAGGCCACGGGCAAGGTCACGAAGATCCGGTACCATCATGATGGGCAGGACCATGAGTTGGAGTGCGATGAATGCATTTCCACGATTCCAGTGCCCCATCTGGTGCAGCGCTGCGAACCCTCGCCAGCGGTCGATGTTTTGACTGCGGCTCGACAGATCCGCTATAAGCCCATCGCGATCTACGGTCTGCTGGTCAAAAAAGAAAAGTGCATCGACGGCCTCTACATTTACTACCGGGATCGCGCATTCCATCGCGTTGGTGAGCCCAAGAATGCGGGGCTAGTGGTGGACCCACCTGATCACAGCGTGCTCATCGTCGAAACCACCTGCGAGATAGGCGATGAGAAATGGCAGGGGACCGACGATGCCAAGGACCGTATTTTCACGGATCTGGAACTGGAGAATATCTGCCGTCGCGAGGACGTGGTGGAAGTGAACCTGCTGCATGGAGAGACCGGTTATCCCATTTTCGCCCTTGGTTTTGAACCGCACCTCGAACAGGTCAAGAGCTGGGTGAATTCAGTGCCGAACCTACAGAGCGTCGGTCGTCAGGGCGGCTTTACCTACCCGAACATGCATAGCGCGATGCGGATGGGGGCCAAGGCCGCCGGTGTGGCAATGAAACGTCTCGGAGTTAATTGAAGATGATGAATGACCGAACCCGAACTGTTATCTCCGCCTGGGCTGGGTTCCTGGCAGTGGCGCTGGGCGCTTTTGGCGCGCACGGCTTGAAGGCGACTCTGCTGCTACATGACACAGCTGCGACATGGGCGACGGCCAGCCACTACCACCTGATTCACTCCGTGGTGCTACTGGCGCTGGCGCTCGTCGGGTCGGGAGGACGGCGGAGCGTGTGGCGCACGGCTTGGCCGATCATGCTGGCGGGGGTAGTGATTTTTAGTGGCTCGCTTTATGTGCTGAGTGTGACGGGATTGAAGTGGCTGGGGGCGATCACGCCGATTGGCGGGGTGCTCCTTTTGGCCGCATGGGCGATGCTGGCGATCGGTGCCGGAAAAGAAAAGTGATCAATAGTTCGCGTTAAGTCGAAAAACACGTTGCGCGGGTGCTGATCCTTTGCTTAGATCGCGGCCCACCCAAAGTAGAGGCTCGGTAGCTCAGTCGGTAGAGCAGGGGATTGAAAATCCCCGTGTCGGCGGTTCGATTCCGTCCCGAGCCACCTCTTTTTTACTCTTTCAGAGTCTTGGGGCACCGATTGTAGTTGGTGTTCGGGTCGGAGAAGTTACCCAATTTTGCGCGGTAACGAAGTTGTTCCCAAGATTAACCATTCAGAAGGGAATATCGTCATCCACGGCGCAGGCGAGCTGACGATGCGCTTCGAAGACATCGTGCAGGCCATGCGCTTCGCCGCCCAGGAGCATGGGCTCCTCTATCATGGTCCCGGGCCGGATGTGATGCTGCTGCGCCCAGTCGGCGACGGCGGTATGAACGAGCGGTGAGACGGAGCGGTTCGCCAGACCACGAAGCTGATCGATGCGCCAGGCACCACCGGCACGGCGGGTGAGGCCGAGCGTGGCGCGACCGTGCTCGTGATAGACGGCGTAGGCGTAGTAGCGGCCTTCGGCGATTTCATGGACGTAACCGGAGAGGCAGTGACGCAGCTCGCGCGCCTCCGCCCGGACGGCCTCCTGCGTGTCCAGCGGCTGCATCCACTCTGCTGGCGGAGCTGGCGGCGGTTTGCGACCCTGCCATTGAGGTTGCGGGGAATCGTAAAATTGGTCGTCATGGCGGTTTTGGATGGCCACGAGTTCCTCGTGATACTCCCACAGCCGGTGGAAGGAGCGAATGCGGCCGAGCCGCGTCTGATCGACATCGCGGTTCATCGTGCCAAGCATTGAGCGGATGTCGAAGTAGATGCGCGCCACCCAGTCCCGCGCGCCGTAGGTGGGCATGCGCTGCTGGTGGGCGATGGCGTGGAGGATGGGATAGGTGACGAGGCCCGGCACGGCGGCGCTGAGGATCGGGCGGGTGATGGGCACACCGAGATTCAGCAGCCAGCCGCGCGTGGTCTTGTGCTGAAATGCCGCGTGGTAGTGGATCATGTTCAGCATCTCGCAGGCGCTTCCGGGCAGCATGCGCAGCAGCTTCAGCGTGCCGTCGCCCGGCGGGAGATCGAGCCATTCCAGAATGCGGTTGCGCGGCTTTTGCACCAGTGCGCGCAGCGAGCGGAAGGGCTGCGTCACCGGTTTGCGGAACAGCCACGGAGACGCCATCATCCACGCCAGCGCGGGGGCCTCTTCAAACAACTCGCGGCCCTCCGGCACGCGCAGCCAGAGGCTCAGCAGATGCCACCGACGTTCCTTGAACCCATGCCGCTCCACAAAGTCGAGCGCCTCCGGCGGGAAGTGCCCCAGCCAGTCCGCCACGGCCTGGATGCGGCGCAGGCGCTGCTCGGCTTTGCGCATGCGCGCATAAGCCAGCCGGGAGCGGCGGGGGCGCGTAAGAGAGAGCCGCTCCCACTGCGCCAGCGTCTCGCGTAGCTCAGGCCACAGGCGCATGAGATGCGGCAGCGTGGAGGGATCGGCGCGTTCGACCTGCTCTGGCCGATTGGAGTCCCCCTCCGCCATGGGATCTGGTCTTCTTGCCCAACGGGACACTTGCTTGAGGCTTTGACGAAGCTGGCTCAACACCCGGTTTCGGGTTCGCAGAATGATCTCCGGCGGTCGCAGAAGATCGTCCATCCACGGACGGCTGTGCGTCCACTTCCCCGTGCCGCGTCCTTCCTTGTTCACCGGCATGAACCATGCCCGCAGATCCGCGCCCGCGCGCACCACCCACAGCCGGTCCTTGTGCCGGAAAGTCAGCAGCGGACCGCGCGCGCTGATGATCTCGTTGAAGCAGCTCTGCTTCACATTCTTGGGCGGTGGGGTCCAGGTCTCTTCGTGCATGATTCGGGCGCGGGCTTTCCCAAAATGAGGGAGGCAGAAGCAGATGGGAAGCGTCACTTCGCGGTGAAAGTGGCACTCATAAAAAATCAGCCAACCCCGAGCTTGTGCGTTCCCTCCAGGCTGGTTCGCCGCAGCCTGCGGCTCATTGAGGGCACGGAGGGAGCGGCCTGCGTGATCGAGGCACCGTGAAAAGAGATGGCGGTTGGCCAGGAATTTTGATAGTCTCAACAGGCGATGGCTTCTCCCGATCACAAAGTCCGCGTCTTCATCAGCAGCACGTTCAAGGACATGCATGCCGAGCGGGATCATCTCGTTACCGTCGTATTCCCGGAGCTGCGCGAGCGCTGCGAGCGGCTGGGGCTGGAGTTTTTCGATGTCGATCTACGCTGGGGCGTTCCGGAGAAGGGCGTGGATGGTGAGTCGGCGAATTCGTGGGAGTACTGCCGGAAGTGGATCAACGAGGCCAAGCCCTTCTTTGTATGTTTGCTCGGCCAGCGTTACGGCTGGGAGCCCGAGCCGGAGCAATTGAAGGACCCTGAGGATCGTGCGCGGCAACTCGAACAGAAGCGCTCTATCACCGACATGGAGGTGCACCATGCGCTGGAGAACGACGTCCACAGCCGCCGCTGCTACTTCTACCTTCGGCAGGCGCAGGCTCCTGCTGCCGCCACTGAGTTCGTGGACCCGCCGCCACTGCTCGTGAAGCTCGATGCGCTGAAAGCGCGGGTGGAGACATGCGGACGCCCCGTCTGGCATTACCCCTGCCGCTGGACCGGTTCCGGCTTCACCGACATGGAAGCCTTCGGGAAAAAAATCCTCGAAAACCTCTGGTCCGGCATCCTGCGTGATCCTCGCTACGTTAGCAAGGACGTGTGGCAGCAAGTGCTCGGCTGCAAACCTGAGGAAGACGAACGCTACACGGACGAAACGAAACCCGTGCCCGAGGACATCGCGGATAAGCTGATTCCGCTCGCCAAACCGCCGCCGAAGGGCCCGCTCGAAGCCGAGCGCGAGCAGATGGCAGCCTTCGCCGCCTCACGCCTCCGTTGGTTCCAGGGTCGCAGGAAGGAACTCGATCAACTCACCGCATTCATCCGCGATCCCGCCGAAGACAACCTGCCGCGCCTCGCCGTCGTTGCCGCCGCCCCCGGCCAGGGCAAATCGGCCCTCATGGCGAAGCTGTGGGAAGAACTACAAGGTAGGGCGCTTGGTCCCTCAAGCGCCGCCTCCGATGACCGGCGCGTTGAGGACAACGCGCCCTACCTGATCTCCCACTTCGTCGGAGCCACTGAGCAATCCTCCACCTCCTACAACCTCGTCAAACGCCTGCTCGACGAACTCGACGCCAGCGGCATCGCCTTCCCGGAGCGCCCCGCACCCGAAGGCCAAGCCAAGGATGAACCGAAGCTCGATTTCAACAGCCTCTGCCAGCGCCTCTCCGAGCGCCTCGGCGATTACGCTGGCGAGCGCCGCATCGTCATCCTCCTCGACGCCCTCAACCAGCTCGATGACGGCCACGAACTCGGCTGGCTGCCCCACCGCCTCGGCCGCAGCGTGCGCATCGTCGTCAGTTGCATCGACGAAACCAACCCCCACCCCGGCCCTCTCCCAGAGAGCGAGGGAGCAAATCCGTCTCCCTCGCCCCCATCGGGGGAGAGGGCTGGGGTGAGGGGTCATTCTGACGAACTAACACCGTCGCAAAAAGTCTTCGCCGCCCTCACTTCCCGCCACCCGCAGCCCCTTAGCATCCCCCTCGGCGGAATTTCCCGCGATGACGTGCGCACTATCGTCACGGCATACTTTGCCGAGTATTGCAAGGAACTCGACCCGCCGCATGTCGATGCGATCTGCGACGAGAGGAAGCTGCCTCAGGCCCGCAATCCTCTCTATCTCCTCGTCATGCTCGCCGAGCTTCGCACGCTCGGCGGCAATGAGATGAACAAGATCGTGCCCGAGCTGATCGCAAACATGGCGATCGAGCACCCTGACACCGTCAGCCTCTTTGCCTGGGTGCTCCAGCGCATGGAAGCCGCCGAAGGATTCGGCAAGGAAGCCGTGCAGGCGTGGTGCCTCTACCTCGCTCTCGGCCGCGTGGGAATGGCTAGTCGGGAACTCGCCGACCTGCTTGCGCGCAAGCTCGGTGCGGACGCCACAGCCACGGCCCAACGCACCGAACGCGCCCTCCGCCGCTACCTTCAGCGTCGTGGCGAAACACTCGACTTCTTCCACGGCCAACTCCGGCAAGCGGTGATGGAGTGCTATGGCAAAGAAGCGAAGGAGACCCATCTAGGGCACCGTGAGAGCGCCGAATACTTCCGTTCGCTGGCCGACCCGTATCAGGACAAGCAATGGAAAGGCGAGCATCAGCGCCCGTTCAATGAGATCGCCTTCCACCTGACCGGCGCTCAACATTGGGACGACCTCTGCGACTACCTCACCGACTTCCGCTGCCTCGATGTCCGCATCCGGGCGGGGCAGGTCATCGCCGTGGTCACCGACCAGCGGGCTGCCCTCGCCGCGCTGCCGGAGTTGGCCGAAGAAGCCCGGCACGAACGGGAGCGGGTCGGGATCTGCGGGCGGTATGGAGAGGCCATAACTGCCTACGCCCGCGATTGCGCGGCTGGGAAGCATCCGTCTCTGCCAGAGCCACCCCACACCCGAGAAACGATATACACGAAAGGCTCTTCCGAAGAGCACTCACCCCGCGCTGACCGGCTCAGGACCATCGCAAATTTCATCGAGCTGCATGCCCCCTTTCTGACGGTGTTCTCTGGGGACTTTTTAGTCCTAGCTGCGAATGCTGCTGATGGCGCTCCGTTGTCGGACGCAGCATTGGCAGTAGATGCTGCAGGGCATCCGTGGTTGCATCGTAATCCCCGCCCGCCCACCCCACCTCTAAACCAACAGTGTCTCCTGACGCTCCGCGGGCATTGGAGTTTCGTCTCAAGTGTGAGCCTTTCGTCGGACGGCAGACTCGCTGTGTCCGGTGGCGGCGACAAAACGCTGCGCGTTTGGAATCTCGCCAGTGGCAAGTGCCTCTTCATCCTCCGAGGTCATACGAATACGGTCGAGAGCGTGGCACTCTCCCCCGATGGTCGGCGCGCCCTCTCCGGCAGTTGGGACAAAACCCTGCGCCTCTGGGACCTCGAGAGTGGCCAGTGCCTCCAGACCCTCCAGGGGCACACGGACATCGTCAGCAGCGTGGCCCTCTCCCCCGATGGTCGGCGCGCCCTCTCCGGCAGTGGGGACAAAACCCTGCGCCTCTGGGACCTCGAGAGCGGCCAGTGCCTCCAGACCCTCCAAGGGCACACGTCCGAGGTCAGCAGCGTGGCCCTCTCCCCCGATGGCCGACGCGCCCTCTCCGGCAGTTGGGACGACACCCTGCGACTCTGGGCTCTCACCAGCGGCCAGTGCCTCGCCATCCTCCGAGGTCATACGAGCATGGTCCGCAGCGTGGCCCTCACGCCTGATGGCTCTCTCGCGGTGTCCGGGGGCTGGGACGGCACCCTGCGCGTCTGGGATCTGAAGAGTCGCATATGTCGGCATGTTCTTCAAGCCGACGGGACGAAGGTCGAAAGCGTGAGCATTACCGCCGATGGCCGACGCGCCGTGTCATCAGGTGCAGACCCCACTCTGCGCGTCTGGGATGTCGAATCCGGCCAATGCCTACGAACTTTCTTAGGGCACACGGATAAGATACACACGGTTAGCCATACTCCCGATGGCCGACGCGCAGTGTCAGGTGGCGAAGACCTAACTCTGCGAGTGTGGAATCTTGAATCAGGACGGTGTCTTCAGGCGCTCGAAGGACACACAAGGCGGGTATCGAGCGTTCAATTCACGCCTGATGGCCTCTACGTAGTATCCGGTGGCGATGACCGAACCCTTCGGGTTTGGGATCGTTATAGCGGCAAATGCCTTCGAAATCTTGAGAAAGATACAAGAGGTATGTATAGAGTCTTTAGCGTTAACATTACCCCCGATGGAAGGCTCGCTGTTTTCGGAGTTGGTGGCTATATTCGTTGGTCTTGGCACGCCTGGGATATCGAGAGTGGTGATTTCCTCATGTCCTACCACGGACACATCGCGAACGTCGATAGCGTAAGCGTCAGTTCCAATGGTCGGCGTGCCGTGTCAGGTAGCGAGGACCATACCCTGAGCGTTTGGGACGTAGAGAGCGGCACATGCCTCCAGACATTAAGGCACCTGGGGGCGGTCAGTTGCGTTAGCCTGACACCCGATGGCCGATGCGCTATATCTGGAGGTGCCCACGGAACCCTTCGCGTATGGGATTTGGAGACAGGCAAGTGTCTTCATATTTTAAGGGAGAAGAACCATCACAGGCTATCATATCCTCCTACAATCACCACGGTGTGCTTTGCCCCGGATGGGCAACGTGCCGTATCTGGAAGCGACTGGAGCACCATTTGTCTCTGGGATCTCGGATCAGGCCTATGCCTCCGAACTTTCGAAGGGCACTCGGATGTGATTACATGCGTTAGCGTCAGCCCCCATGGAGATCGCGTCGTATCCAGCAGCCAAGATGGAACCGTCCGCCTCTGGGATATGCCAAGCGGTCGGTGTTTGGCAGTTTACCATGCCGGAACGGCAGTCCACTCCGTGGCCGTATCTCCCATCGGCGACCACATCGCCTGTGGAACTGAGGATGGCCAGATGCACTTCCTCACGATGCGGAACTTCCCGTGACTCGGATCATTCGTCGCTCCCGTTAAGATGCACCTGCATCACCCGAATCTTCGGCGCAAACCGGCGGAAGATAGCGATGACCTTTTCGTCGTCTTCGAAGACGACATCGATTTTCTCCCGCAGGCAGATCTCGATTTTTTGCCAGCGCTGTCGTTGAACATCAATCTGGAAGCAGCCGAGCACGGAAAGAACGGAACACACGGAAAATTGAAGGCGTTGATTGCCCTTTGGCTTTCACCACGAAAGTTGATTGCCTTCAAAGCCTCAATCTGCTGCTGTTACGCGTATTTTATGCTGTCCCGTGGTGTTGATCTTCCTGTTTGGGGGCGGTGTCGAAGGCGGGATTCATGGAAAGGTGGCCTGATCCGATGCAAGGCCAAGGGCGGGGCTGCCGTGTCAGGACTCCATGCGGTGCCGGGCTTCGATGGCACTGAGATGGGATGGCAGCGTTAGATCGAGAGCGATGTAGGAACCGGCCCGTGTGCCATGGGAAATGAGGCCGTGAATGTTGGCCTCCAGATGCCGCCAGGCCCGCCAGCACAGCGCATACACTTGGCCGGGCTCATCATGGAGCGACTCAAAACGGAGGCGGTATTCACCTGGACGAGTTCCAGTGAGCGTGAGCGTGCCGTCTAAGGGCGGGAGCGAGGACTCCTCGCCGTCGTCCAGGTGTCGGCGTTCGATGATGGCCGCTTCGACCGCCGCAGCGATTTCTCGCGGCAGCCGCGTGGCGTCATGGCGAACGTGAAAGAAGTCGAGGGCCAGACCATGGCGGGACGCACTGAAGAGATGCGCCTGCAGCAGGGGAATGCCGAGGTGCCAGAGCGCGCCGCTGATGCAGGCGGCTAGGCCGCGCCGGTCCCGCGCAGCCACGGCGACGATGGCGGACGCGCCGATGTGGATCATTTCCGCCTTCGGACGGACGCCCGGTGCGCCGCCCGCGAGGCGGAGCAGGTGCGAGCCGAACTTGATGGCGTGCAGCCCATAGATGCCGCTGAAGAAGTCCGGGCCGAAGTCGCGCAGGATCTCGAGGTCATCCGCGTCATGCCCCTGCGCACCGAGGATGCGGTGCGCCGGATCGGCGTCCTGCCGGAAGGCGCGTAGGCTCTTGTCATAAAGTTCGAGGCTGTTGAACCACCGCACCGGATCTTCCTCCGGAGATTCCCAGCGCATACGGTCGGCATGGGTGAAGACGAACAGCGCGCGGAGTCGCTCCTCGGTGCCGCAGAGAAGCACAAAGGCATCGACGACTTCAGGTGGGTTCGAGCCCAGTCCGGCGCGCTCCTTGAACGCACGTCGGCTCTGGATCAGGAAACGCGTGACCTCCAGCATGGCGGCGGAGAAGCCGTGGCTTTCTTCCCATCCGGAAAAGTACTCGTCCAGTGGCAGGCCGGAGCAGCCGGAGGCAAAACGTTCATGCCAGGGCAGGTCGGGATTCTCCCGCGCGGCCATGTCTGATGGAGTGAGCGGAAGGCGCTTTGTCTTCAGGGCCAGCTTCACCGCCGCGAGATGCGTGCTGTCGAGACGGGCCGCCTCCAGTCCCGGATGAAACCGCTCCCCTGAAGCGAGCTGGCCGCCGTGGCGGAGCCTTTGCGCACCCTCCGCCAGCAGGCGCTCAAGGTCCTGCATCTTCTGACGTTCCATGGCGCCGCGTGTCCATTCGCCGGCACTCAGGACACGCTCGTCGAGCGAGGATTCAAAGGCGGAATAGCCGGGAAAGAGCCTCTCCATGGCACCGTCCACGTGGGAGAGAAAATCGAAGGTGGCCGCGAGACTGCCGCGCTCCTCCTGGAACAAACGGGCGATAGCAGGCGTGGGCACCAGCCAGTCCCGCGCTCCACGAAAGGTGCCGTGCATCTCCGCCGGATCTATGGGCACCGCGTAGAACTGCGCCTGATGCAGCAGGGACAAGGCGGCCCCGCTACGCTGCTGCGGCGTGGCGGAGGCAGGCTGCGGATTATGCGAGAGGCCACCGCGTCCATAGACGAAGGCGCTTCCTGAAGTGATGCGGCGACCCAAACGCAGTTCACGCTCGATGACGCCCTGCGAGAACGCGGCGAGCTGTCGGCGTGCCGAGAGTAGGCGAGCGCGCACTTCATTTGCGAATTCAAAGCGCTCCCGCTCGCCCTTCTGCGTGCCGAGCATGTCTCCCAGCGCCCGGAAATCCTCGAAGCGCATGATGTCCTGCGGGTGATTGCCCAAATGATCGGACCGCCCGCCGGGTGCGTGACGGAGGTGCAGCCAGCAGCGCAGCCGCAACAGGAAATCGTAGGCCTCCAGTACGCCGGGCTCTTCGGCGGCGATCTCCGCGCGCACTTCCTCACAGTGGCGGAAGTCGGCTAGCCCACGGATCCACGCTCCGCACAGGAAGACACGCAGACCATCGCTTTTGATGTCAAAGCGGTCCATGCGCTCGGCCTCGCCGCCAGCCACGCCCCATTGATCACGCCAGCTTTTGCGGATGCGCAGGAAGTGCTCGAACCCATCGCAGCACTCGCGCAGGCGCTGGCGAAACTGCGGCTCCAACGCGAAGGGATCGTAAATCGGTGCCATATCAAGGTAGGCGTTCAGCTCCTTGCCTGCCACCACAGTGGCATCGTCCAACCCACAAGGCGTCACATTGAGGGTGAAGCCATGCTGCGTTTCAAACTCGCGCGTGTGAGTGGTCTGGCGCTTCAACTCCTGGAAGAACGGGTCATCCTTGATCTCATTCGTTACACGGCCCTCGAACAACAGCACCACGTCCAGATCCGAGCAGGGTGTCATCTCTGCCCGCCCTGTGCCGCCGATGGCCACCACGGCAAAGGGCCGGTCATAAGCTTGCGCCGCTTGTTGCCGCTGCGCCCAGTCGGCGATGATCGCCGTGTGCGCCGTCGTGCGTTGCTGCGTGATGGTGCGGCCATTATCGAGCGCTGGAATTTGAATCAGAGCATCATTCTCCGCGATGAGTTGGCGGTAGGCCGCCAGCGGCCCCACGCGGTGGAGCAGGTCATGGACTGACGGCGGGTGTGGGGCAGTGGAAGAGTGCATCAGTGCCGTTCTATTCAGTGCCATCGGTCATTGTGACAGCGAGGTGGAATCATGGGCCGAGAGGTCAGAACCCGGCCCACGCAGGCGCTGACCTTCCAGGGATTCAGTGGCTTCGCCGTGGTGGTCAATGGCGTCGAGGATTCGGCGGGCAGGATCGGTTGGGTGGTTGGTGATCCGACAACCCCGATAGTGATCGATCATGCCCTGTGGGTAAATCGTCACTTGGCTGCGAAATGAGCACTCATGCAATGATCGGATTTTTGTACCGTAATTGACCGAAGTTTGTCACAGTTCCGTCACCTGCTGGCTACCGTTTCCAGACGGTGTGCGTGTCGGTGCCCACCGTGTCGATACGTCAACCACCAACCAGACCTCAGCCATGATGATATCCCGTACTTTGCGCCCGCCTTCGGTAGCTCCAGACGCGGTTCCGCCTGTTACACGCGTTTTTCACAATGCGTATCCCTGCCTCGTGCGAGGCAGTAAGAGTGAGTTGGCGAAGAACCGGGACGCGGCGGCTTTCACCGAAATAATGTCGGTCCTGAGCGGTCGCGGTTGCCAATTTGAGTCCATCATTTTCAACTATGCCCAGGATTGCGCGGAGCACAGCGCTGCGGGTGTGATTGATGATTTACGGTTCCTCCGCCGGGATGATCTGCTGGTGATGGTCACGAGACCTCCATTGCATGATGAAATGGAAGGTCACCGCAAGTATGTGCCGCGCAGTGGCACCTCCCTGGAAAGGTGCGTCTTTGATGCGGTGAGTGACTACCTGCGCGTCTGCTCCAGGGCACATCTCCGGCTTCAGGAGCGGGTGGTGACAGCCTGGGAGGAAGGGGACCGCGCTGCTCCTGTGGGTGAAATCAACCCCACTCATGCTGACTTTAAATTCTGCCAGAACTGTGATGCCCGGCTGAAGTCCTGGAACACGCTCGATCAGGCGCGCCGCGCTCATCGTGTGGATCATGGACGCGAATATCGCAGCCTCGGGTGCTTCCTCCATGTGCCACACATTGCGGAGTTCGGCTGCCGTCTGATCGTGTCCTTTGGCATGGGCAGTCTGGAAAACCTGATCTGGAATCGGATCGTGCGGACGCGCTACAGCCGCTGGTTGGATGAGCCCGTGTTTGCTCTCGCCGAGATGGATCTGAATCAGATCCCGCAGGACCCAGTCACACTGCACTTCGCGGACGATGTCCCCGTCAAGATCCTGATGGAAGTGCCAAGTGATCGCCTCATGATGAGTGCGTAAGCCCAGTCATCGCTTCCATCAAAGCCCCCCCGAACCTTCAATCAACTCTTCCGATGAATACCACCCCAATGACCGATCCCACCGCCACGGATGCTACGAACAATAGCCAAACACCAGAGCCTTTACCTCCCGAGGATGATCTCGATTTTGGTGATGTGGAACTCGGTGAACGCCAGCCCGATGCCTGCTCGATGGAAGAAGGCTGCGATAGTTGCCAGTAGCTAAGTTTGCAGACGATTGCTTCGCACCTGATTTGTGGGGTGCTCTACCAGAATGAACCTTGCTGATCTTGATGAATCCCGTTTTCGTGTCGAGATGCCGAGGCGGCCAAGGCGAGGTCGTTCCCAGATCAATGCTGGGTGGAAGCATCGCTACCGGGGAGATCGAGCGCAGGTCGAGTTCCTCGCCATGGAGGAGGACTTGGTGATCGAGGAGACGATGAGCCAAGGTCGTGTTCGCCGCGTCCGGCTAGGGCATCGTGGAGTCCATGAATACAATCCGTTCTGGCGTGACCTCCTCCTGCGCGCCATCAGCGTAGTGGATGACTGGCGGGAGGGCAGGCGGTGGGAGCGTGAAAGGCGTTGCCGCCGGGAGCGCCACGCGAAGATGCTTGAGGCGATGGAGCGCCGTTTGCGCGGTCCTCCCTTTGTCTGTCGGCTACCAAGTGATTCGCTGCGATGATGTAGGTGGATGGTTGCCAGTGAAAATGGGGCTTCCCATGACACTGAGTTCCTGATTATCGTATAGGGTATCCGGCATGAATGCTTCTCAGAAAACTGTCCGCGTCTTCATCATCAGCACGTTTCGCGACGTGCAGGGGGAGCGGGATCATCTGGTGCGTCGCTCCGCTACCCAACTCCAGACCCTCTACCCGTGCCACTTGTGAATAAGCCTTCTGCTCCAGACGAGTTTGACATCTTCATCTCCTACGCGCACCGCGATGATGTGGGTGACATCGTCGCCGGGCTGCGCGACCAGCTCGAAGCCGACTTCCAGCGCCTGCTCCAGCGGCGCATCGAGATTTTCCGTGACCGCTCCGACATCCGCGACTTCGAGGACTGGAAAGTCCGCTGTTACCGCGCTCTTCGTGCCTCCTGCTTCTTCATCGTCCTGCTCTCCCCGGCCTATCTCACCAGCGACGCCTGCCGCTGGGAATGGGAGGAATGGTGCCGGCACGAACTCGAACACGGCCTCGTGGGTCAGGGTGCCGCGCCGCTCTGGTTTGTGAAGCTGGAAGACCTCGACGCGCCGGAAGATGCCGCGTTGCTTCGTCGGTGGAAAGGCGACTTGCTCCAGCGCTTCCACATCCAATGCCACAAGTGGCGGCATGACGACCACGGCAACTTCCTTGATGCGGCGGCGCGTTCCGAATTGCAGCAACTCACCGAGCACGTCGCGCAACGGCTGCGATTGCTCACACTGGACCGTGCCCGGCGCGGCAATCTCCCCTGGCCGAACGCCAACTTCGTCGGGCGCGAACCGGAACTGGCCAGCCTGCGCGCCGCGTTGCTCGATGCGCCGGAGCAGTCTCCGGCTGGCATCCACGGCGTCGGTGGCAACGGCGGCGACTGGCTGCACGGCCTCGCCACCACGCGGCTGGGCGAAAACGAACTGCACGGCGCGCACCGCGACCGCTCGTTCCTGGCCATTGACGAGCTGCCGCCCGACGACGCCCTCGCGCTCATCAGCCACCAGCCCGACGGACGTTTCCACTGCGAGTCGGAGCGCGACGCGGCGCGCGAAATCTTGCGGCTGCTCGGCAGCTTCACCCTCGCCGTGGAATCCGCCGCCGTGTATCTCGGCCAGTTTGCGAACGACGTGACCTGCACCGCCTTTCTCGCGCGGCTTGAAAAGGAAGGTCTGGAAGGGGCAGACGCAGCCGTCACATTCGACGAGCCTGACGTATGTCCACTTACCTCTGTATCATATTTTTAGCCTCAATCTTTCATCGCTGCGGGTCGCAATATCAATTAATCAAAGCCATAAACAATGTCGTCATGAATATCTTTTCAAAACTTTTCGGCCCAAAACCAACGTCAGCGCAAACCGAATCAATGCTCTGTGAAATTGAACAGCTTTCAAAATTACAGAGTTCGTTCCCTGCCGTAGTTCGTCTGAAAATGCTCGGCGAGAAGGCACCTAGAAAACTCATTGGGCCGGGCGGGCCGCTGCATGATCGCTTTGTTCAAGTGACATCTGAACTTGCTCGTTGTGTTGGTTCGCGACCGGGAGAAATGACGCGCATCACACCTGCATGGGATGCCCTTCCTAACGTGTTGCACGCATCAATTAACTTTCACGGCGGCTCACTTTCTCCCGCTCCAGATCAATTGGTTCGTGCCCTCGATGATAAGACCAAAAAATTCGTCGTCCTTTCAAGTGCGAACTCAAATATAAGAGAACAAGATCCGGAAAAACAAATGCTCGCTTTCTTTGACTTAGCCGATCATCCGCATTGGTCGTTGGCATTGCTCATATTTTCTGGAAGCCTGATTGTGCGTTCCGAGGTAATTCGCTTGCATCCCTCGGCGTTGAACCCGGCGAAGCTGGATGAGCTATTCCCGAAGCTATGCTCTGCAGCCGAAAACGAGGGTGCGATCAAAGTTTTGCGATAAGCATACGGCTGTATAATCTGCACCATGAGCGACATTGTTTTCATCGGAGTTTCTATTCTCTTAGCTTTGCCAAGCCTGTTGCAATTTCTTTCCGCTTTGAGTTACAAGCGTGGCCGATTCATTGGTAACCTTACAACGCACGTTAGAACCCAAATTAGTTCAGGTCGCGTATGGTTGCCGCTGAGCTGTATAGGTGGCATGATTCTCCTGCCGTTTTCATTAGCCGCTGGTAATCCCGCAGTGAATACGGTCGTGCTGTGTATCTGTGGAGGCCAATTGCTGAACTGGATGACCCCACCGTCACTCCTGCTTCTAGGAGTTTCGGGCTCGAGGTGTAACGAACTTTTGCCAGTCCTTCCCGCGCTTTTCCCAGTTAAATTCATCCACTTGCTCCGCGACAATTATGGCGACTCTGAGCGAGGCTATGACTTGAAGCTTCACACGTTGTTCACGACATCACGAACGTCTGGTGCAATCGCTTGGGAGAAGGTTGTGTCAATTTACTTGAAGAGCTGTGAGAAGGTCTTGGTGGACCTAAGACAGCACTCTGGAAATTTGCACGTTGAGTTGTCGATGATAGCTTCGATGAACGACAAGACGAAGGTGCTTTTCCTCGTTGATGGCGAGACATCCGGCACCGAGTTTCCACTCATTAATTCGGCGCGGAGGCAAGTTTGCACAAGCGTGAATGATGCAGTTTGGCGCTTGAAGACTGGTTACTGATCCTGGTTGCGCAAGGACGGCCACTCTGGCCTGCTGAACCGATTGACCGAAGAGTGGCAGCGACAACGGTAAAGGTGCTCGGAGACCACCATCCGATGGCCATCCACCGCCGCAACAATCTGGTGCTCACCCTCATCACCCTCATCATGCTCGGCAAGCTGGGGGAAGCCCGCCAGATTCTCGCCGCGTACTGGCGTCTGAACGCTCCGCCCCACGCCAACACCACGCCGCGCATAGCGTTCCTCCGCCACCTCATCGCCCTGCTCGAATCGCAACCGGACACGCCCTTCCTCGGCCAGCTCAAAGCCCTCCTCACCGGCCCTGAACTGCCCGTGGCCAGCGGCGTGGCCGTCCCGTGGGACATCGCCTACTTCATCGAGTTCTTGAAACCCAAACTCGGCGAGCAACACGCAGCATTCCTCACCACCCTCGTCGCCGCGCTGAATGACCGCACAAAGGTGGCCGATTTGGAGCACTTCCCTGAATGGAAGAATCAGACGCCCGTGCCGCTGGATGATCCGAGGCCTGACAAGTCATGAGCTCGACGACAGGCGCAGATTGATGGACGGGTGAAGGTTGACATCCATTGTTCCATCCGCTGCAATGACGCCTAGTCATGCCCGCTGCCTCTCCCACCTCTCACCCCGTCCCCGCTCCACGACCAGGGCCCGGGCCACTCCGGCCCAGCACCTTCCAAAGCAGTTACCCACTAGAGTTCCAATGAAGCGATTTCTCCCTGCCCTCGCCTGCATCGCACTGATCTCCCACAGTGCCGTTGCTTGTGAAACATTGCGTGTGAAGCCAGTCACGGCAGAAGACACCGCGAGAGTGAGTGAATTGCTCGCAGACGTGGTCAACCATCACAGCCGGTTCGCAGAATTCACCAAGGCATCTTTCGAAAATGGCGGAAAAAGCCTGCGGATCTGGTTCAACTTCGACAACACGATGTTCAGGCGCTTCTGGACAAATGAGGTTGCCGTTCAATACCTCTACGACACGTGCGTCAGAAGCATCACCGCATCCGTATTCGACTCCAAGGACAAACGCCTAATGCCGCTGGAAACGGTCACGCTCGTCATCGACATCCGGCCTCACGACGTTCCTCCCGTCCTTGAATGGGAAATCAGCCGCACAGCGTGGAATCTATCCAAGAAGCAAAAATCGAAGGAAGGTATCTACAAAGCCAGCAAGATCATGGCTGGCGGAAAGAAGTTTGAGTTCGATCCGGTGCTGGCTGCGGACATCGAGTGAGCACGAAGCCTTCACGCACAGGGGAGACCGTGGAATTTCTTGGGAAATCACTCTTTACGGCGAGATCGTCGTTACCACTGGGCGTCAGCCCCCTTCACCCCCCTCCCTGCGCCACGTCTAGGGCCAACACGCCCCGGCCGCCTCAAAAGCAATTTCCGAGCAGACAGGCATGTTCCATCCGCTAAGTTGACGCTCGGCCATGCCTACTGACACTCCCACCTTCTCCCAGTGGCGCGCGCGCCCGGTCTTCATCAGTTCCACGTTCAAGGACATGCAGGCGGAGCGCAGCTACCTCCAGAGCCATGTCTTCCCGCGTCTGGAGGAAAAGCTTCGGGAGCGGCGGCATCAGTTCGAGCCCATTGATCTGCGCATGGGAGTGGAGACGGCGGAGCTGGGCACGGTCGAGGCGCGTGAGGCGCTGGTGCTGAAGGTCTGCCTGGAGGAAATCCAGCGCAGCCGTCCCTTCCTCATCGTCATCCTTGGAGATCGCTACGGCTGGGTGCCGCCGCCGGAGCGCATGGAGAACGCCGTGCAGGAGGCGGGCTTCGACACCGAGGTGAAGGGCAAGAGCGTCACCGCGCTGGAGATCGAGTTCGGCGTGCTCAAGGAACACCCCGACCAGCGCCAGCGTAGCTTCTTCTACTTCCGCGAGCCGCTGCCGTATGACCGGATGCCAGAGGACATCGCCGCGCAATACAGCGACGCCCATTCGCCCGATGCCACCATCCGCGCCGGGCACGACCGGCTGCTGGCTCTGAAGCGGCAGATCAGCGCCGATCCAGAGTTCCAGCCGCGCGTTCACTCCTATCACCCCACTTGGGATGAGAAGGCGCAGCACGTCATCGGTCTTGAAGCATGGGGCGACCTTGTCTTCCAGCATCTCTGGTCCGCGCTGGAGGAGGAGACGCACGACTTCGCCAGCCAGCCGCCGGAGACTTGGGAGCAGCAAGAAAGGGCCGCGCGCTCTGAGTTCGTCGCCCAGCGCAGCCGCGACTTCACGGGGCGCGAGCCGCTCATCACTCAGCTTCTCGACATCGCCACGTCTCCCTTCCACGCCACGGACCTGCGGAACACGGTCGCATCGAACACTGGCACCACCTGGGGTGCCTGCGTCACCGGCTCGCCCGGTTCCGGGAAGAGCGCGTTGCTTGCTGAGCTGTATCAGCGCCTCGCTAAGAACGGCTCCGTCCTCATTCTCGCCAATGCCGCCGGAGCCACCCCGCGCGGGTCGGAGCCAGATGCCATGCTGCGCCGCTTCATTGGCGAGCTGGCCACGGCGCTCGGCATCGCCGATCCGCTGCCGGAGAATGCCAGGCCGGATAAGGTGGATGCCGCCTTCGCCTCCATGCTGGCACACGCTGCGCTACAAACCCGCGTCGTCGTGTTGCTCGATGCGTTGGATCAATTCGATCCCACCCCACGCGGGCAGTATCTCACTTGGCTGCGTGTGCGGCAGTGGCCGGGCAATGCGCGGATCATCGCCACGGGCATCACCGGCACCACGCCGGTCGAGGCACTCATCAAGAATGAGGGTGTGGAAGCATTGGAACTGCCCGCCCTGGCCGCGCTGGATGTCACCGAGATCGCGAAGCGCGTCTGGGCGCACTACCACCGCCAGGTGAACCCCGAGGTGCTCCGCGTGCTGGCAGGGAAGAAACTGCCCGATGGCAGCCCCGCAGCGGGGAATCCCCTCTGGCTCACCCTCGCTCTGGAGCAGATCAATCTCCTTGATGCCGATGACTTCGCCCGAGCCGAGCGGGACTTCACCCATGCCGGCGGCGCTGGCGAGCGCCTACGCGCACTGCTCGTGGACACCGCCACACGGATGCCGCCGGATGTGCCTTCGCTGTATGGCTGGTTGCTGGAGCAGACGGAGAAAGTGTTCGGGGCCGCGCCAGCCCGGGCGTTTGCCGTGCTCATTGCGCTCGGACGCATTGGCTGGCGCGAGTGTGATCTGCTGAGCTTGGTGCCGATCATGGCCGGATTGCTGTATCCGAAGGCAGGGCGGATCACGCTTGATGAACTTAGCCTCGCCAACCTCCGGCGCGGCTTTCGTGCGCACCTCATGCGCCGTGGTTCTGCTGGTCAACTTGACTTCTTCCATGCACAGATGCGTCAGGCGGTGAGGCTGTGGGCTCTCCGAGATGTGGTTCTGGAGCGTTCCATTCATCAGGCCGTCGCAGATCATCTGGCCGCTCTGCCATGGTCGGACAGCCCCGGTATTGACGCCGATCCGCTGCGGCAGTCGGAGTTGATGCATCATCTCATTGGTGCGGGTGATGCAGAGCACGTGGCGCAACTCCTTGCCGACTACTCAGGACCTTACGCTCTGCGCAGCGCGACAGGTTATTCGGCGAAAGCCCCGGCGATTCAATCCCTCGCCCATCATCTCAGCGGCGCAAATTCGGCACATCTCGAGTGGGTCGTCAGCTTGCTCTCACAACCTGGACTGACCGATGAACAGGTGGACCGCATCGCCGCGCGTTTCAGCTATGACTTGCTGCCTGCTCTGGAGGCGATCACCGACGTCCAGGTCCGTCGCGCACTGGCGGAAGCCGTGCTAGCGGCCAAGCGACAGGCTGTCGCTGCTGCACCTGATCGAAGCGAAAGACAGTTCTCGCTCGCCTCTGCGATGAACCTCGTCAGCGACATTGCGACTTCACAAGGCGATTTTGCAACGGCGGAAAAGCTCGCCGCCGAGAGCCGCGCCATCGGCGAAACACTCGCCAGCACGGGAAACGTGACCGACACTGAACGACCGACAACGCCAGAAGAAGCCGACGAACAGGTGCGGTGGGCGCAGCGCCGGACGGAAACAAGATTCCTGTCGAACTGGAATCCCACGCTCGACGCACAGGCCATGAACTGGGATGACCCGCAGACCCTCAACAACTACCTACAGAAGCAGGAAGAAATACGTGCCGCAAATGACGAAATCGTTCGTGATCGCAAAGCGGAACTCGCAAGGATCGAAGCCGAGATTCGTGATGGCAAGCTGGCGCAGCAGGAAGTGCTCTGCATAGCCTTGGATAATCTTGGTGATGTTGCTCATGCCAGGGGAAATCTGGCAATGGCGAAACAACACTACACTGAGAGCCTGGCTATTCGGGAAAGAATGGCCGCCAGCGACCAGGAGTTTGCACGCTGGGTGAACAGCGGCACCGGCCCGATTGAAGAACCTGTGATGTATTCCGTGGTCACCAGTCCGATGAAGGCCGACCGGCATAACAATCTGGCTGCCTCTCTCAGCCGACTCGGCAGCATCGCCTTGAAGCTTGATGATCTTGAAGAAGCATCCCGTTGTTTCATCCGCAGTCGTGGGATCTTGCAGCGCCTTGTCAGTGGAGATCCCGACAACATCTTCCACTGCAAGACGGTGCTGCAATTCAACCTTGCCAAAGTAGCGCTCAGTCTCGGCAACATCGCAACCAAGCGTGACCAGATGGCTGCCGCGTCCGATCATTACACCGAGGCGCTTGATTTGCTGGAGACGGTGTTGGCTCGGGAGCCGGACAACACCGACTATCAAATCGATCTCGCGTTGGTTCAGTCCAAGATTGGCTGCATCGCCATGGCAGCGGGCGATCTCTCTGGCGCACAAACACGCTACGCCAACAGCCTGGCGGTGATTGATCGCGTAGCCAGCCGCGACCCTGCCAACCTTGAGTGGCAGCAGTATCATTGCCACATGCTGGATAGCCTGGCCAGTGTAGCGGTTGAGCGGCGTGACTATGCTGAAGCGTTCCGTCTACGCAGCATCGCAAACCAAATCGTTCGCGCGTCGGCTGACCGATCCCCAGAAGATGTGATGAGCCTCCGCAGTCTTGTTGCTTCCCATGCACAACTTGCGGCCCTGGCTGACGTGATGGGGAATCAAGCGACATTTCAACAGGAGCTTCAGTCATGCCTTGAGGTCATGGAGCGCATGAAGCAACGCGGCGTGCCCTTCGATGACCGGACGGCACGCCTGTATGATCAATGCCGGGTTACTCTGCTGAGTGACTGCGAAGGCTACGCACAGGCTGCAGAGGCTCCCATACCCCTAGCCGCTCCGCACACAACCATGCCATCTGCCCCTCGGCCCCTGGACACTGCGCTCGCTCATCTCCGAGATGGCCGCGCGCAAGCGGCTCTCGATCTCTTGCGTCCGCTGGTTTTTCCCAATGACGCGCTGGACATGGATCAAGGCGCTCCGCTGGAGGCACGTTTGGCCTTCATACAGGCCCTGTGGCTAACACAAAATGAGGGTGGCGTCCTTGCGTACTTGCCGCGCCTGCGGGAGCAGGATAATCCCAGAGTCCAAGCGCTGCGAGAGTGCCTGGAAAAATGGCAGAAGAGCCTGAGTTGGATGCAAAAGCTGGGCTTCGGGAAAAAACCGACGCTTCCGCCTATTGACTTGGCCTGATTTGTCCCTCTTTCCGTTCCCTGAGCGAACGCTGCGAAGTCACTCAACAGACGGATTCGAGCAGCCGGGCACCGACGGAAAAACCGCACGTGTAGAGGTGGCTCTGGACAAGTGCCTGCCAAGCATCCATGGAGGCCCCTGTCATGGATGAATTCACTCGATGCGCAACCGCTCTGGGCCAAGCCCGGCGGCTTTTGGTGCTCACGGGGGCCGGGGTGTCCGCAGAAAGTGGCATGCCGACCTATCGGGGTCCTGGAGGAATCTATGCTGCCAACTCAAGCATTACCGCCGAGCTGAGCGCAGAGGGACTGGAGAATGATCCGGATCGGGTTTGGGAGCACATTGACGCCATGAGAATTCAGGCCAAGGCGGCGGAACCGAATTCCGTCCATCGGACTCTGGCGCAGTGGGAGCAGAGCGGGCGCTTTGAGAGGTTTCTGATTGCGACGCAAAACATTGATGGACTGCACCAGCGAGCAGGCAGCCAAAGGGTGACGGAGCTGCACGGAAGTCTGTGGCAGATAGCCCGCCCGAGGACGGTCGATTTCACCGAGGACGAGCAGTTCTCGCAGGATACTCAAGACATGGAGGAGCCTGACGAGCGGGAGAATGTCCTCCGACGGTGGAGCGAAGAAAACCAGCAACAAATCTGGGAGAACCGCACGGTGCCTTTTTCCTCTATCCCGCCCTATCGTGATCCTGAAGTCCGGCCCAATGTGGTGCTCTTCAACGAGGGTTATGGGAGCAGACTTGTCTGGGTGGAGGATTTTATTCGTGGCGCTCCCGATGCCGTCCTGGTGATCGGCTGTTCTGGCGGTGTCACGCTACTGGCTCGCCTGCTGGATCGCTGCCGTGCTGCCAAGCCTGACTGCGTGATCATCAACATCAATCCACACGAAGATTGCATCGAAATCTCCCATGAATACCTGCCGATGAAGGCTAGCACGGCCTTAGAGGCTATTGATTCTCGCTGGGCTTGAGCGGACGACAAACCGCACGCACTTCAGCGAGGCATCACCGTTGCGTCTGTGAACAGGGTCTTCCGGGCTGTGCGTCTCTGGGGCGTTTGTTCCAGAAGCAGGGGGACGGTGCACTGTCCTCCACCTACGGATGGGCAACGGATTGCTGGTTGAGGTTCGATTGGTGCTGCCGGGTTTTGGCCATGACGGACTTCCAAAAGATGCCCGGCGTATGGATTTGTTTGCGACCGAGGACGACGAGGCTGAGTGGGACGAGGACGTATTCGGTCAACCATTGTGAGATCATGAAATCCGTGTACCCGGCCATGGCATTGTCCACGGCCAGGGTGCCAAGTCGCTGGCAGTTAATGATATCTGCACAGCTTGGTGGGACGGATCGTAACATGTGGCGAGGTTCGTTCGTGAGCTGGCGCAACATGGGCCACTGCATCAGTTGTCCGTGTCCCGAGGCTTTGAGGCGGTTGGTGACTCCGATGCTGACCAGTTTGAGTCCTGCACTGCGCAGGGCATCGCTTGTCTGTCCGACGACGCAGTTTTGATTGTTGGCGTAGGCTGTGAGGGCGGCTTCTTCCTCTTCGGTTAAGCCGACGCGATAAACGGCATGAGCATCCAATTGCCCACTGCCCAGTGGAGGAGGGGGAGGCAAGCCGAGGTAATTGCGAACGTCCGTTGGAATCGCTGTCTCAGCCATCACGATCAGACCAAAGGGCATTCGGTGAAAAGCATTTTGGGCATTGTCTTTCATGCGCGTGCTCATGTGCAGAGCGACTCCTTCGATACTGAAGGGGACTTCGGGAATGAGGGCGAGTTCGCAGTGACCTGTTGAACTGGCCAAGACCGCGTGACTGACCACAAATCCAGAGACTGAGCCAAAAAGTTGCACCACACCAAGCCTGGGGTTGGACGACACCTCTGTGTAGAGTGTCTCGATGACTTCCCTGGCCTCATCAACAGCAGACATGAATCCGAACGATTGCCAGACCCAAAGCACATCGTTGTCCATGGTCTTGGGAACGCCAACAACCGAAAGCGTCCTCTGGCCTGCTCCGTGACGTTGCTTTGCGATCGTCCACAGTGCGTGGGCCGCCCGCATGCTCCCATCGCCACCAATGACGTAAAGAATATCGATGCCGTGGTTGGTGACCAAAGCATCGACCATCTGCTCCATCATCTGAACTCCACCGGGTTCAGTGATGGCATCAACCCGGGAGGTCCCAATCATAGAGCCTCCGGCGTGAGCTTGGTCAGAAGTGATGAGCGTTTTGCTGACACCAGGAACATTGCCGTTCGAGTAGGATTGCTTGTGGTAGGTATTTGCAGCCAGAAGGCGCGTTTGGCCTCCTCCGTTGGGGATTAGTGAACTAAAGCCATTCAAGAACCCGCAGACGATGGGATCCTGGGTGCCACGGGCCGCGTTGGATTGCCTGTAAAGCCAGTGCTGCTGGGTGATGCCATCGATCACCGCATTGATGCCTGGCGCGATGCCCCCAGAGACCAGGATGCCAACCTTTAGTGGGTCTGGACCACGGGGGAACCACAAGTTTTTGCGCGGTCCTGCTTCGGGCAAGCTAAACTCGGCAGTCTGCTCTGACGGCCTTTTGGCATTAAAAGTAGCCGACATGCTGACGCGAAAGGAATCCTCTCTGGGGATACCGATGGTCTGGCCGGGAAATTCTTCTTCATCAAGCAAGCGATTTTCATGGGGTTGCGCGCGTGCATTTTTCCACGATTCGAATTCAGAAACGTGTGGCACTTCTGGCCACTGCATAGGAGCCCCGTCTCTACAGAGGGCCTCGAGGGCGTCCAAGGTGGGGTCGTCCCCGGCGGGTCGGGGGGCGAACAGTTTGTCGCCAGCCTGTTTTACTTCCTGAAGGTGTTTGATGATGACCTTTTCGTATGAGAACAAGCGAGGATTCGTTGGAAGGCCTTGTTTTGTCCAGGGGACTCTGAGATAGCATGCGATGCTTTTGGCAATAGCCTCGGGGGTGTCGGCAGGATCGTAGCTGATCCTTGGCCATCTGGTTGGCTCAGGAATTGCGCCTGGGAGTTGGTCTTCAGCCGAGGGGTCGGAGAGTATGACGTAGATCCACTTCTTTGGCTTGGATTCTTGCCCGTCGTTGCCAGTATGACGGTTCCATGCTGTGGTTATCTCCTGAACTTGGTTTTGCGGGAGACTGGCACCGATGAATACAATCATCGATTCGCTCTTCGCCGCTTCTGCGATCATCTGTTCGTTCCATGGTGCGCTGGGACCGAACGCACGGCTGTAATTGAAGGTGGTAAGACCAATCTCCCTCAAAAAGGAATCAATTTGGGACACAGTCTTGTGGTCCCCTGAGTGGTGACAAAGAAAGGCAGTCATAAGGAATGAATGGTCTGACGGAGGGTCGTGTGGCGTGTGGTCTGATGCTCGATATTTGAGTGGCGAAAGCTGGGTGAAAGAAGGTGGTTGGGGAGAAGGGCCGCAGGCACCCTTCTGGTGGCTTTTTTCAATTGCTGATAGAAGTTTATCGGGATCAGGCTCTCAAATGCGAGCCAATTTTTAGCTTAGATGCAAGTTGGGGTGCTGGTTCATCGCGGAAAATCGTGGGATGACTTGTTCTGTCGGCAGGTTCTTGATCAGAGTTTGGGTAGTTGCCCGTTGTTCTTTTATGTGCAGGCTGATTTTTTGCTCGTCACCGCCCCTGTGGGGTGGCTAGCCTATGGCTGAACCTTTTTGCTTATGACTGCGAACACGCCTCCTCTGATTCTGGTTACGGGTGACATTGTTGTCGATCATCATCTCTATGAAGGTGATCGTCTGGACCACCGGGACGAAACGCTGAATGGGGTGCATTTGGTGCGGGAACACGGGGGTGCGGTGCTGATCCAGGCGCTCATTGACACGGTATTTCGCGCAGAGGCTGCTGCGGCCCAGGTGGTGCTTGGGATCGACCTGAGCAAAGGGGACATTCCTGCGAGTTGTTCGGCGTATGCGGTTTGGAGCCCGTGTCCGAAGTCGGGGCATGATGCCAAAAGCGGTCAGGTCTGGCGGGTGACGAAGGCACTCGGATATGGTCCGATGGATGCCGACTGCTTGCCGAATCAGGATTCGTCGGCAGTGCCGTGCTTTCCGGCTGCCGCCGAGATTCCGGCACCGCCGGATGTGCTAGTCCTAGATGATTCGGGGGCTTGTTTCCGCTCTGAGGTATGGCGGCATGTTTGGTGCTTGCCGACTGGAGGCCCACTACCGTGGATTGTCCTGAAGCTCTCCGGCAGCATCGGTGCTGGCGATCTTTGGCGCTCCTTACAGCTTCTTCCTGGCATTCATGACCGGTTGGTGATTGTGATTTCGGCCAATCAGTTGCGCCAAGCGTCGGTGCGCCTGAGTCGCGGGCTGTCCTGGGAACGCACGGCGGAGCATCTGTTGGGCGAGCTGTTTGATAAGGGGGGCAATCCCGAACTTGAGGCGCTGAAGCAGGCGCGGCATCTGATCGTGAATTTCGAGCACGATGGCGCGGTCTGGATCGATCTGGAACTCCAGACAGCCACGCTTATTTACGATCCACTTCATGCCGAGGGCGAGTGGGCGGCGGAGATCGAGGGGGACGCCTTTGCCTATCAGACTTGTCTGGCCGCAGCGCTGGCTTGTGAGTTGGCTCGCCGTCCAGTAGGGGCCGTGATCCCTGATGCCTTGGAACGCGGGTTGGCCGCGATGCGGCGACTGCGGCAGGGGGGGCACGGCGCGACCCAGGACGCGCAGGGTGGATTTCAGCCAGGGGCGGGGTTCCCTTGTGCCAGTCTGGCGGCGGAGATCCTCTCCCCTACCTTTCGCTTCGCGCGGACTGCTTTGCCAAGGGAACTGGTCCAGGGGGCACCGTTGGCGCATCCGTGGTCGATCTTGGCAACTGCCCAGGATCCGGCGCGCCCGCCACATCCTTTGTTTGGGCTGGCCCGGCAGATTGTGTTGCGGGGGGAGATCGCGCTTGCGTCCTTCCCGCAGTTGCGGATTGGCCACTTGCTGACGGTATCCAGGGACGAGATGGAATCGCTGCGCGCCTTGCGGCGACTTTTTGTGGCCTACAAAGATCGCCGCAATCCCGGCAAAAAACCGCTGTCTGTCGGTGTCTTTGGGGCACCCGGGGCAGGGAAATCCTTTGGTGTGAAGCAACTGGCCATCGCGATGTTTGGCGGCGCTGGCGCGAAGGATTACGAGGGCTGGATTGAGTTCAACCTTTCCCAGTTCGACAAGCCTTCGGACCTGATTGGGGCGTTTCACCAAGTCCGCGACAAGGTGCTGCAAGGCTTGGTGCCCGTGGTGTTTTGGGATGAGTTTGACTCCCAGGCCTACAAGTGGTTGCAATACCTGCTGGCCCCGATGCAAGACGGGAAGTTTCAGGAAGGGCAGATCACGCACTCGCTGGGCAAGTGTGTTTTTATCTTTGCTGGCGGCACCTCACGCACGTTTGAGGGATTTGGACCTTTGGAGGGTGATCGTGAGGCTGAGCAGAAATTCCGCTTGGCCAAAGGCCCTGACTTCAAGAGCCGTCTCGATGGCTATCTGGATGTGCTGGGTCCGAACCAGCGGCAGTCGTCCATCGTCGAGCTTGATCCCCGGGACCCCAAGGCCCCACCGACGCTGAAGTGGACCGACGATCCTGAAGACATCTTCTACCCGGTGCGGCGTGCCCTGCTGATTCGCGCCATGCTGGGAATGAAGCCTGCGGATCGGCCAGACCTGGATCTGGGGTTGCTCACCGCGCTGTTGCAGGTTCCCATCTATAAGCACGGTGCCCGCTCCCTGGAAAAAGTGTTGGACCCCTTTAAGACACCGAAAGGGGCGCGGCCCCAATCGCTGCGGCGCTCTCACTTGCCCGCCCCACCGCAGTTGCGGCTGCATGTGGACGACGACGAGTTCCATAAGCTGGTCCGCTCGCATCGCGATGTGATTCCGGTGGATTGGACGGAGCAACTGGCCCCTGCCATTCATGAGGCTTGGCGCCTGATCCTGAAGCGGACCGGAGAGACGAATGACAACGATGTGCCTTTCGAGCAGTTGTCGCAGGATTCCAAAGCCTCAAATCGAGCTGCTGCCAAGCGCATCCCCAGCGTTCTGGCATTGGCTGGACTGGAGCTTGTCACTGGGGCGGCCACCGCCGAAGAGGAGAAGGCTGTCCGCGCCCATATCGAGCATCACCTGGATCTCCTGGCGGATGGCGAGCACGAAGGCTGGATGGACGACCGCCGCGCCAACGGCTGGCGTTTTGGGAAGCCGCGGGACAACAGCAAGAAGCTCCACAACTGCCTGGTGCCGTATGGAAAATTGTCCCCTGAGGATCAGAACAAGGATTGCAATCAGGTCCGCCAGTATCCCGATTTTGCTAGGCTGGCAGGCCTGAAGATTGGGTTCGTGGCTGGCTGAGAGAGTCGGGATCCGTCGTGCAGTCCGTTCACCTTTGACAGCGATCATGAACGACGCCTTTCCATCGAATCCGCCCGAGCGGAAATACGCCGTCTTCATCAGCTACCGCCATGCCGACAACAAGGAGCAGGGTCGCCAGTGGGCCTCGTGGCTGCACCACACCCTGGAGACCTACGAGGTCCCGCCCGATCTCGTGGGCCGCACCAACCTGCGCGGCGAGCCCGTCCCCGCCTCCCTCTACCCCGTCTTCCGCGATGAAGAGGAACTGCCCGCCGATGCCGACCTCTCCGCCAACATCCAGCGCGCGCTGAGGCACTCCGCCCTCCTCGTCGTCCTCTGCTCCCCGCGCGCCGTCGAGTCCCGCTTCGTCGCCGACGAGATCCGCATCTTCAAGGAACTCGGCAAAGCCGACCACATCCTCGCGCTCATGATCGATGGCGAGCCGAACGCCAACGACGATCCCGGCAAAGCCCGCACCGGCATCCGCCCCGAGCACGAATGCCTGCCCCACCCGCTACGCTACGGCGTCCCGTGTGAAGACGGTAGCATTGACTGGTCCCAACGCACCGAACCCATCGCCGCCGATGTCCGCCCGGAGAACCAGCCCATCCAAGGCTGGACCACCGCCGCCGCTTACCGCGAAGAACTCACCCGCCAGAGTCTCGCCAAATCGGAGATCGACCGCCTCAGCACCGCTTACGAGGAGCAGTTGCAACTCGCCACGATGAAAATCATCGCCGGATCCATCGGCCTGCCGCTCGGCGAGGTGACGCAGCGCGACAAACGCCACGCCGAGGAGAAGTTGAAACGCGCCCGGCAGGAGTTGAGTCGCACGGAGTTCTTGTTCGCGCGGCTGTTGCTGGATTTGAAGGATTACCCGAAGGCGTATGCCCGACTGTCGAAGGCGATCAAAAGCGACCCAGAGAACCTCGCAGCAGCCGTGCTTGGACTGGAGGAGATCCGCCGGAGAGCGAACTGCGGCGCACTACGTCGATATTTTCATGAAGGTGGGGTTCGTTCCGCTGTGTTTAGCCCCGAGGGTGCTCGAATTCTGACAGCTTCGGATGACAACACCGCGCGGCTCTGGGACGCGGCCACCGGCCAGCCTCTCGTGAAACCCTTGCGGCATGAACGAGAAGTAAGCTCTGCGGTGTTCAGCCGCGATGGCGCGCGAATTCTGACCGCCTCGTCTGACAATACCGCGCGGCTCTGGGACGCGGCCAGCGGGCGGCCGCTCGCGGAGCCTTTGCGGCACGGAGATTCAGTTTTCTCCGCAGTGTTTAGCCCCGACGGCGCACGGATTCTGACTGCCTCGGTTGACAATACCGCGCGGCTCTGGGACGCAACCACCGGCCAGCCCATCACGGAAGCCTTCCGGCATGAAGGTGAGGTAAACTCCGCAGTGTTCAGCCGCGACGGCGCGCGGATTCTGACCGCTTCGTTGGACAAAACCGCGCGGCTCTGGGACGCCACCACCGGCCAGCCCCTCACGGAACCCATGCGGCATGGATGGGCGGTTCACTCAGCTGTGTTCAGCCCCGACGGCACGCGGATTCTGACCGCCTCGTCTGATAATACCGCGCGGCTCTGGGACGCGGCCAGCGGGCGGCCGCTCACGGAGCCTTTGCGGCATGGAGATTCGGTTGTCTCCGCAGTATTTAGCCCCGACGGCGCGCGGATTCTGACTGCCTCGGTTGACAATACCGCGCGGCTCTGGGACGCGGCCAGCGGCCAGCCCCTCGCGGAGTCCTTGCGGCACGAACACGCAGTTTGGTCCGCAGTGTTCAGTCCCGACGGCACACGGATTCTGACCGCCTCGAATGACAACACCGCGCGGCTCTGGGACGCGGCCAGCGGCCAGCCCCTCGCAGACCCCTTACGGCATGAGCGTGGGGTTCGCTCCGCCATGTTCAGCCCCGACGGTGCGCGGATTCTGACCGCCTCGTCTGACAAAACCGCGCGGCTTTGGGACGCGACCACCGGCCAGCCCCTCGCGGAACCCTTGCGGCATGAACGAGAATTAAGCTCTGCGGTGTTCAGCCGCGATGGCGCGCGAATTCTGACCGCCTCGTCTGACAATACCGCGCGGCTCTGGGACGCGGCCACCGGGCGGCCGCTCGGGGAGCCTTTGCGTCATGCCAATGTGGTTGTCTCTGCGGTGTTCAGCCGCGACGGCGCGCGGATTCTGACCGCCTCGTCTGACAATACCGCGCGGCTCTGGGACGCGGCCACCGGCCAGCCCCTCGCGGAACCCTTGCGGCATGACGGTTGGGTTCTTTTCGCCGTGTTCAGCCCTGACGGCATGCGGATTCTGACTGCCTCGGTTGACAATACCGCGCGGCTTTGGGACGCGACCACCGGCCAGCCCTTCGTGGCACCCTTGCGTCATGATGGTGAGGTGAATTCCGCGGTGTTCAGCCCCGACGGCATGCGGATTCTGACCGCCTCGTCTGACAATACCGCGCGGCTCTGGGACGCGACCACCGGCCAACCTCTCGCGGAACCCATGCAGCATGGATTTTGGGTCCGCTCCGCAGTGTTCAGCCCCGGCGGCGCGCGGATTCTGACCGCCTCGTGGGACAAAACCACGCGGCTCTGGGACGCGACCACCGGCCAGCCCCTCGCGGAACCCATGCCGCATGATGGTGAGGTTCGCTCTGCGTCTTTCAGTCCCGAAGGCGCACGAATTCTGACCGCCTCGTTGGACAAAACCGCGCGACTCTGGGACGCGGCCACCGGCCAACCCCTCGCGGAACCCTTGCGGCATGAGAGTTACGTCGACTCTGCTGTCTTCAGCCCCGACGGCGCGCGAATTCTGACCGCCTCATCTGACAATACCGCGCGGCTCTGGGACGCGACCACTGGCCAGCCCCTCGCGGAACCCTTGCGGCATGAACGTGAGGTTCGCTCTGCGGTGTTTAGCCCCGACGGCGCGAGGATTCTGACTGCTTCGGTTGACAATACCGCCTGGCTCTGGGACTCAGCCACCGGTGAACCCATCGCCGCCGACATGCCGCGCTTGCGCCAATTGCTCGAAATCATAGGAAGCCGCCGACTCAACCAACTTGGACTGCTCGAAAGCATCCCGCCCGGCGACATTCAGCAACTTCGCCACGACTTCGACACCGCGACCGACATGGACCGCCTGCTGCGCTGGTGGTGGAGCGATCCCTTCACCCGCACCATCAATCCTTCGTCCGAGATCACCGTGCCGGACTACGTCCGCCGCCGCATCCATGAGATTTTGGACTTGGAGGATGAGAAAGCGAAGCGCCGCTGCCTGCAAGACGCCCGCGATGCCTTCCTGAATCATCCGTTGGTCTTGCTATGCGAGGCGGAGCAGGACAAATGCAGCGATCCCGCCTGGCTGAGGCAGCACGCCGTCTCCCGCCTGCTGGCCGTGCCGCATTACCTGACACCGCTGGAGCCGCCGAATGCCATTGGCGATGCCAAGGCCAACCGGCAATACGAACTCACCCTCGGCCTAGCCGAAGACTGTTTTCTTGGCGCGCGGTTGCTGCTAAATGATCGCAACGGCCAAACCCGCACCACCGATCCGCAGCGGATCGAACTGGCCAAGCAAGTCCTCGCCCGTGCGATGAAGCTTGCCCCGGACAACGAAGCGTATCGGAAGCTGGGCGCGGAATTGTAGCAGCCATTGCAAGAAGGTGGCTCCGGCGGACGGAGGCCTGAGAGCACCCGGCTACGCTTTGGCTCCCGCGCCTAGCTTGCGGCCGCTCCATAGCGAGGGTCGGGGATTGTGTCCTCCATACGGTGATCGCCTGCGGTTGGGGGTTGGAAGGGAGGCGGAACTCGGTCCGGGGTCGTCTGCCGGACGCTAGCCGGATTTTTCATCTGGCGATGCGACGGCTCCGGGCCGCCACATCCATTCCCATTTCGGGGAACTGGCGGCTATGGGGGCTGAGGAGGACTTTCGTTTTGGGAAGGGGGAGTCTCGACCAGTCGCCACCGATTGTCGGTGAGCAGTGGTTGAGACTCCTGGTCTCGCAGAGAACTTCTGTTTTTGGGTGCAACAGTCTCGACTAGTCATCACCGATTGTCGGTGAGCAGTGGTTGAGACTCCTGGCATCGCAGAGAACTTCTGATTTTGGGTGCAGCAGTCTCGACCAGTCGTTACCGACTGTCGGTGAGTAGTACTTGAGACTCTTGTAGGATGAAAAAACTCTTGTTTTCAGATTCAAGAGTCTCAACCAGTTGTCACCGACCGTCGTTAGTGGTGGGTCGAGACTACGGATGGTTGGGAAAACAATTCGTGCGCGGTCTGGTAACCGCTGGTGGGGCGGTTTGATCTTCCTTGGATGCGCCGCCTCCCGCTGATGGCCGCTCTGCGTTACCTTCGGGATCTAGTGAGTCTCTGTCCTGTCCGACGCCATCCCGCTACCCAGCTACACCGAATCTGACTACAATTGGGTGGTGGACAGTTCGATGACGGGAGTCAGGACGCCGTTGCGGTCGTGTTTTGCAGCGTGGGAGAGCCATTTGTGGCGGCGCCGGGCAAAGCCTTTGCCGGTGGGGCAGAGGGTGGCGAGTCTGCGCAGCAGGTCGCAGCAAAGGCCTACCTGGGACGAATCGCCGCAGACAGCGAGACCAGCGCGGGCCATGGCTTGGTCGTCTAAGGCGCGGTGGTGGTCGGCACAGTGATGGAGAAGGTTCTCGGTCGCTGCGATTACTGCTTCAAAACAATCATTGGCAGCGCGGGTATCGCCCGCAGCTAAACGGCCCAGTCCCTGGGCTGTTAGGGCGCTGTTGTTCAGACGGGGAAAGTCGAAGGTGGTAGCCATGTCGAAGGCCTCGACAGCTTGTTTGATTTGTCCCTCTGCAAGATGGGCGAAGCCGATGAAGCGGTAAGCTCGTGTGGAGATTTCGGGACTGTGTTGCATCGCTGCGACCTCGAGCGCTTCTGTGGCGCAACGGATTGCCTCATCTGGTTGGTTGGAGTCGAGATAAAGGCTGGCCAGGGTGGCGAGTCGCAGGCCCACCTTGAAGCTGGATTGAGGGTCGTCACGACCGCGAAGACGGCGCGCTATCTCAATCGACTGTTTGCAGAGTTCGAGGGCATGTTCTGTCTGCCCCTGCTCACCGAAGCGGCCAGCGAGATTGTGGAGATCAATGCCGACGCCATCCAGATCTCCGCGTTGGCGGTCGATTTCCATGGCGCGCTGGTGGCAGGCGATGGAGCGTTCAGTTTCGCCAAGGAGATCTAGGGTGGCACCGAGGTTGCTGAGCCAGACGGCTTCAGATCCCAGGTCGGGCTGGCCGTGGCGTGGATGGGTGACCAGTTGGAGGCATTTTTCGAAGCAGGCAATCGCCTCCCGGGTCCGTCCGACATTGCGATAGCTGATGCCGAGATTTCCGAGCACGGAATCCTCCAAATGGGTGCCGCTCAAAGGCTCGACCAACTTTTCCATCAGATCCACCAACATGCGATAATGGCCCCAAGCGCGGAGGTAGTTGAATCCGATTGAGGAAAGAATCTGCCAAGCAGTTTCGAAGTCGCCCGCCGCGAAACGCAGGTCAAATTCGGCTAATTGTGGAAGGACGTCCTCCAGGCAGTGCCATTGTCCGGCGGGCTTGCGGATTTGTTTGAAGTAGCTGGCCCCGCGGAGTCGGAGCGCTTGCAGGCTAAAAGGGGGGGCGAATGATGGTGGAGTGGTCGGGGAGGACTCCAGCAGTCGCAGCGCGTGTTCGCTATCCAGGGGGTGCAGGAAGTAGCGGTCGGCTTCTTTGCGGATGAAGAAGAGATTCGTCAGACGGTTCAATACACGGGCGCTTTCCACGACCGGCAACCAGGGTTGTAACAGGAAGTCCACGGCGTTGGCCGTCACGGGACGCCCGTAGATCGCCAGGGCTTGCATGACCTGCTGAGCCAGGGGATCAAGGCGGCTAAACGCCTCCCCCACGAAAGCCTCAACCACTTGGCTGGGCAGGCAACCCCCGGCGTGCTCCAGGACCTCGTGGATGGTGGTTTCTCGATCACTTTTCAGCCAACCGACGAGAGCCTCGAGAGCTTTTGGGTAACCGCCGGTTTGTTCGCGCAAGGTGCTGAGCAGTTCGGGGGAACCATCTCTGAGCCCCAGGCTCCCATCGGCGTCCATTTCGCGGAGGATGTTCTCGGCATACGGTGAGGGCAGGCCGGAGCCGAGTTCCCGGGTGGATTGCCGCGCTGGTTGCACCAGAGCGAAATCCATCGGTGCGACTCGGGTGGTGAGGATCACTTTCAGTCCGTGATGAGGTGCGGTCAGAACGGTATTCAGGAATGCCCGCAAGCCATCATCCAGAAGGTGTCGGGTTTCTGTGGCAACGACGTCCTCAAAGTTATCGAGGAGAAGTACCGTGCATCCTGAAGGGAAAGCGTCGAGAAGAGCTAGGACCTTGTCACGCATGCTGACTTCCGCCTTTTCGTACAGGCTGCGTAGCTCGGCTGATTTTCCTTCGGGGAGGAGTTTGATCAAATCCTGAAATATGTTTGGCGCATTGACCTTGTGGGAGCCCGCTCCGCTCAGATAGACGATGCCGTCACAATCAAATTTGCCCAACTGGTCGGGGAACTGGCCCGACTCAAGGCCCTTGAGGAGGCGGCAGATCAGTGCGGTCTTGCCGACGCCACCCCTCCCGACAATGGTCAGCATCCTTTGGGTTTCGTCCCGCAAGTAGTGGGCGGCGAATTTGGTTTCATCGATTCGGTCCTGGAAATGGGCTGGGGCAATACCGGGCGGAGGATTGATGAATTTGGTCCGTCCGACGATAGCGGTCCTAGCGTCCTGCCTCTCCCGCTCAATGGCTCTGGCGATGCTTTCTTTGACTCGCTGCGGGGCCAAGTCTCCTTCGGCAATGATAAGGTTCAGTCTGGTGATCTCTTCCTCCAAACTAGTGATCTCATTTTGGGCGCGCTGCCGCTCATGGTCGTTACTGCCGCGGCGCCAATCGCGCTCTGCGAGCGCGAGTAGGGTCTGTTGGTGACTGAGAAGGCCCTCCGTCGTATGCATCCAGTGCAGGTGTTGCTGGAGTTGTCTCACGCCGGTTTCGAAGTCACCTGAGAAGTCCACATATTGGCAGCGGACAAAATCCATTGGTGGCTCGACGGCGGGCTCGAGTTTCAATGGGATGACGGGTCGGCGGCAGCGCAGGGCTAAGCCCCATTCGTTTTTGCATTGGGTGCCTTTGGCCGTACTGTCAGCTGACATCAGAAACAGGACCGCATGGCAGGTCTTGACGGCATGCTCCAGGGCCTCATCCCAATCCTGACCCGGCTTGAGGTCGTGGACATCCATGAATACTGGAAGGGGGGAATGTCCAGAGACAAGACGATCATAAAGCGTCTCCGCAAACGGTTGGTCGAGCCGGGAGTAGCTGAGGAAATAGTGACCGGTCATGGGCATTGAGGCACCTTTCAATTTCACTTCGGTAATGTGAATGGTATCGCAATGCCCTGCATTGGAACCAGGGTCACATTGAGATTTATCAGGGAAGGATGCAAACAAAAAGAGGAACTGGCTGCCTGGGAGGGGCGGTCGATTGGGGGTCATAGTGGCAAGATGCCGGCAGCGTTTTTGGTTGAACCCTCGCCCTGGAACTGGCATTGGACGAAATGGATGAACCGATACGCGCGGTGCTATTTGATTTTGATGGACTGATTGTGGATACGGAAAGTGTCGGGTATGAGACGTGGCGGGAGCTTTTTGCTGAGCATGGCCATGTGCTGCCGATTGAGGTGTATGCGCAGGTGGTGGGGACGGATTTCAATCAGACTTATGATCCACGGCGGGATCTGGAGGAGCGCACTGGGATCTCGTTTGATTGGGAGGAGGTGGAGATGCTGCGCCGAGCGCGTGAGGCCGAGATCCATGAGGGCATGCACTTGCTGCCTGGGGTGATGGATCGACTGGAGGAGGCGCGTGCATTGGGGATTCCCTGTGCGGTGGCATCGAGCAGTCCTTTGTCCTGGGTAGGTATGTGGATTGATCGTTTGCAGTTACGTCCGTATTTTCACCACCTGACGACGGTGGATGATACGGGGAAGGTGAAACCTGATCCCAGCCTCTTTTTGCATGCGGCAAATAGACTGGGGGTCAGTCCGGCTCAGGCACTGGTCTTTGAGGACTCGCTAAACGGTCTGCGGGCCGCGCTTGCGGGTGGAATGCGTTGCATCGTCTGCCCGGGTCCATTGACCCGTCATCTGGACTTTGCTGGTGCGTTTCGGCAGGTGTCATCGCTTGCGGACGTTAGCCTTGCGGACTTTTGAAAGAGATTGATTGGGCTGCGGCTTGACAGGCGGCTGGCGTGACCTACTATTGCGGCCCCATTTCTTCTTTGAGAAGTGGTGATTTGTTCGGCAGGGTAGCTCAGCGGTAGAGCAGGGGACTCATAAGCCCTTGGTCGGGAGTTCGATTCTCCCCTCTGCCACCAAACAAATCGCGGCAATGATCACTTCTCCGCAATATAGAGGGAGGCGATGCCAAAGGTCAGCGGTCGGCAGGTTGCGGCGCGGAAGCCATTGGCCTGAATTAGGTCCAGCATGGCGGGCCCCGACGGAAAGCGTTCGATGGAGCCGCAGAGATACTCATAGGCCTCGCGTTGGCCAGTGATGGCCCCGGCGATGCGTGGCATGATTTGCTTGAGGTAGAACAGATAGGCCTGACGAATCCCTGGGAAGCGCGGGATGGAAAAATCGAGCACCATCAGTCGGCCGCCGGGTTTGAGGACCCTGCTCATTTCGTGCAGCGCAGAGGGCCAAGAGGCCATGTTGCGTAGCCCGAAGGCGACGGTGACGAGGTCTGCGGCTGCATCGATGATCGGCAGCCGCATGGCGTCTGCGGCGATGAGTTGGGGGAAGCCGCGAACTTGGGCTTCCCTCATCATGGGGACGGAAAAATCAGCCCCGAGGATGCGGGCTTGCGGATTGGCGGACTGAAGGCTCTGGGCGAGGTCGCCGCTGCCGGTGGCGAGATCGACAATGAGGCTCGGTAGATGCTCAGCGGCGAGGCGGGCGGTGGTTTTGCGCCAGAGGACATCGATGCCTAGGCTGAGGACGTGATTGGCCAACACATAGCGTTTGGCGATGCCTGCAAAGGCGTTGCGAACAAATCGGGCGTCCTGCATGCAGTAATCGTTATCACAACCCGGCTTCCGTCCATCTTTTGATGGTGCTCGCGAGAGGACTCGAACCTCCACGATGTTACTCACTAGAACCTGAATCTAGCGCGTCTACCAATTCCGCCACGCGAGCAAATTTTGGAAAACCAGGGGCCGTGATCATCCGCTACGGCCAGGAATTCTCAAGGGGAAAAATGGGAAAGTTTCATTCCCCTGACCGATGGATGGTGAGGTCGGGTACTCGGAAGAGGCAAAAAGCGTCCGGCATTGGCGCTGGGGCGCTGCGGGACTGGGTGGGGGAAAAGAAGTAGAGCTTTCCGTCCTGCCCAAAGGAAAGGCCATCGGGATTGAGCAATCGGGGATCGCTAAGGAGTGGGAGGAAGATGCGGCGGGCGGGTTCGATGACGACGATGCCGCGATTGGCGACGTCGGTGACGAAGAGGTTGCCTTTGCTGTCGATTGCCATGCTGGATGAAAACGGCTTTGTGGCCCAAGTCTCGACAGCATTGGCGACGTCTTCTGGGCGGGCCTTTGCGTCCGCCAATATGCTGGTGCGGACGCGGTAAATGTGACCTGACTGCCTAGCACAGAAGTAGAGCCACTCGCTCTTTTTATCGAGGCATAGCGCGTTAATGCCGCACTGTGGCATGACCGTACGCCCGTCAAGGCGGCGGGTCTCGGAGGATCCACTGCCTGAGGGGATGGGCATTGATGCATCTGGCTGCACGCAGGCGCAGCCCTGGAGGAGCCGTCTGGCGAGCCCCGTGGCGCGGTCGAGTGCAATGATGGCTGCATCGGTGCCGCTGGCTGGGTCTGCTAAATAGACGAGTGTGGAATTGGGATCGACGGCGATGTCTGCGACGAACGATGTGGGACTGACCGCAGGTGCGGCAAGATTAAAGACGGAATGAAGGTGTTGTTTGTCTTCGTTCCACGCGATGATTTTTGGGGAAGTTTCTGTGCGCCTGCCGTTATCGACCATCCAGACGATTCCATCGGTATCTGTCTGAAGGCCGCTAATGGAGTCGAGAGGGAGATTTTCGCCCGGGATAGCCTCGCTCATTCCGGCGCTGGGGAAGGGGACTACGGTGCCGTTGCGGGTAACTTTGACAGCGCGGTTGCGGGGTTTTTCAGCAGGATTGACGCCCATCACCCATGAGCCATCAGGGGCACAAGCAATGGCGGAAGGGGGAAGGGAGAGCTGATACACGACCTCCAAATTATCGCTCAGCACAGGGTCCCCCGCGAAGCAGGAAAGGGCCGCCAAAACGCAGACACCGACACGAAGTGGTGCCCAGGGGCGTTGGATGCTAAGGGGATCAGGTGCGCAGGCAGGCATTCTAGACAGGGGGAATTGTGGAATATTCACCCCGCCTGCTCAATGGAATTTTCAACTTGCTGGCAGTCCCTCTCGGACTGTTGAATCTGGTGAACTCTGCGGGGCTCAGATCACCAGTTCTTGATCCACTTGGCGCTTGTTTTTGGGTCAATCTTTGCGGCGTGGCTGGATTGATTGATGTTTTGCTCGTCCTCACCGAAAGACCAAAGGTCATAGGAACTGGTATTGACGGCGTCTGTGTTGTTGCCGTTGGCACCGTAGGTGTATTGGAATGGACGGTTGAATCCATCGACCATCACATAGACGTTCTCGATCTTTTTCCAGGTTGTTGGCGGCATGTCCCGCATCATCGTGCGGGCGGATTCTTCTTTGGTGAACTGACCGTCGGAACCTTCGCCACTTTCTCCACCACCGATGAGGATGGCGTTGTTACCGTCCCCACTCATGGCCTGATAGAGCATCGCAGCCCCGCCGCTGGTGTACCGCTTTGAACCGACCGATACGGTCTGATCAGGCTGGGCTGGTTCTGGATACTCCTTAAACTCAGAGAAGTAGGAGGTGAGTCCGAGTTTGATCGCTGCAAACGTCGCCTCGGTGCGGTTTCTCGCCGCCGCCTTGGTGGCATAAGAGAATGCACCGATGGTCAACGACGACAAGAGCGCGATGATGGCGATGACGACGAGGAGCTCAATGAGGGTGAATCCTCTCCGTGCGAGATGGTGGCCTTTGGAAGTCGTGTTATGCATACAACGGGTGGACATCAAGGTTGCGTGTGCCGTTCAGCCATATTCTAGCCCCCGGACCCGCCGGAGCTGAGGTTCTGGATGATGGAGATCAGAGGCAGGAAGAGCGCCATAACGATAACACCAACGACGACGGCGAGGAAGACGATCATCAGTGGTTCGAGGAGTGAGGTGAGGGCGGACACGGAGTTGTCCACTTCATCTTCATAAACGTCGGCGATCTTCAGGAGCATTTCTGGCAACTGCCCAGTTTCTTCACCGACATCCACCATGGAGATCACCATTGGTGGGAAGACGCCGCTGCCATCGAGTGGGGCGACCATCGACTCACCTTCTTTGACGGCGTCGTGGACTTTATTGATGGCGTCTGAGACAACGACGTTGCCGGCGGTCTCGCGGGTGATGTTCAAGGCCTGCAGAATCGGCACGCCTGAGGTCACGAGCGTGCCCAGTGTGCGGGTGAAGCGGGAGATGGCGGTCTTGCGTTGCACGTCGCCAAAAATTGGCAGGCGCAACTTCGCCCTATCGATGGCGACACGTCCGCCTTTGGTGGAGGAAAAAATCTTCCAGGCGACGACGAGGCCAAAGGCTCCGATTGCAAGGTAAACGAAGTTGGCACCGATCCAGCGCGACATGCCGATCACGACCTGGGTCAGCCACGGAAGGGGCTTACCCTGGAGCATGTCTTTGAAAATGCCTTCGAACTTCGGCACGATGACGAGCATGAGGAAGATCATGATCGCGACGGCGATGAACATGACGATGATCGGGTAAACCATCGCCGCGACGATCTTGTTCTTCAGCTTTTGAGCTTTTTCCTGATACTCCGCGAGACGATTGAGGACGATTTCGAGAACCCCGCCGAGCTCCCCAGCCTTCACCATGTTCACATACAGCTTGTTGAAGATGCGCGGGTATTGCTGGAGGCTTTCTGAGAATGTGGAGCCAGTCTGGACGGCGTCTGCCAGGGTGTTGATGGTGCTCTTCATCACCGGCAGGGGCTCCTGGCGGCCGAGAACGGTGAGGCCTCGCAGCAAGGGAAGGCCGGAGTCGATCAGCGTCGCAAGCTGCCGCGTGAAAATCATGAGGGTTTTACCCTTTACCTTGGCGGTAGCCGTGGCTTTGACGGCGGCTTTACCCTTAGCTTTGGCGGAGGTGGTCCGGGCGCGCTTTTTGATGCTTGCCGTGTCACCCTTACCTTCTTGGACGACCTGAGTGGGATAGAGCTGTTGGGAGCGGAGGGCGTTGATGGCCTCGGAATCGCTGACTGCGTCAATGACGCCTGCGATTTCTTGTCCGTTTTGGTCCAGGGCGATGTAGTGGAAATTGGGCATAAGAGACTGCTGTCGATTATGAGTGAAAAGAGGAAAATATCAGCACTTAGTGGGGTGAGAATACCGGGAGATGGGCAGAGATGTCCATCACTTATTTGTTTTCTAACGTATAGTTCACAAAATCAGGTGTACTTGAGGACTTCTTCGACGGTGGTTTCGCCATCGTAAATGTTGCGGAGGCCGTCGTCCCGCAGAGTGACCATCCCTAGCTCGATGGCCTTTTGTTTGAGGACAAGGGTGGGGGCCTTTTCGGTGATGAGATCGCGGATGGGGTCTGTGACGTTGAGCAGTTCGTAGAGTCCTTTGCGGCCTTTGTAACCTGAGTTTGCGCAGGAGGAGCAGCCGGAGCCGGTGTAGAATTGCTTGCCGCCGAGGTCCGACTGGGAAAGCCCGAGCTGGTTCAGGACGGAGAGGCTGGGGTCGTACGGGGCTTTGCAGGTTTTGCAAATGGTACGGAGCAGACGTTGGGCGAGGACACCTTCAAGTGTTGCTGCGACGAGGAAGGGCTCAACGCCCATGTCCACGAGACGTGTGACGGCACCGGCGGAGTCGTTGGTGTGCAGGGTGCTGAGCACCAAGTGCCCTGTCAGGGAGGCCTGGATGGCGATCTGAGCCGTCTCCAAGTCGCGCATCTCTCCCACCATGATCCGATCTGGGTCTTGCCGAAGGAAAGCGCGGAGTGCCCTGGCGAAGGTGAGACCGACGGCTTCGTTCACAGGGACCTGCATGACGCCGTCGAGTTCGTATTCGACAGGGTCTTCTGCGGTGAGGAGTTTGGCATCAATGGTATTGATGCGGCGGAGGGCGGCGTAAAGGGTGGTGGTTTTGCCGGCTCCAGTGGGGCCGGTGACGATGAAAATACCGTTGGGCTTGTGAATCGTCTCCACGATGTAATCGAAGAGGAACCCGGGCATGCCGAGGTTTTCAAGATCGAGGTTGACGGAGGAACGGTCAAGAACACGTAGCACCACCGATTCCCCATGCTGGGTGGGCAGGGAATTGACGCGCATGTCCACGGGCTTACCGTTGACGACTGTCATGATGCGGCCGTCCTGCGGGATGCGGCGTTCTGCAATATTCATGTTGGCCATGACCTTGACGCGGGAGATCACGGAGGTGGCAAGATGTACGGGTGGCGGGGCCATTTCATAAAGGGCACCGTCCACTCGATATCGGATCTTGAACTCTTTTTCGAAGGGCTCGAAGTGAATGTCTGAGGCCTTCTCTTTGATGGCTTGGGCGAGGACGAGATCGACGAACTTGACGATGGGGGCGGAGTTTGCCTCGGCCTCTGGATTGTCCGGTTTCTGGAGGGCGAGTTGGCCGAAAATCTCCTCAACGCTAGGCATCCCTGTGCCATAATGTTTGTCGATGAGTGCCTGTACTTGGCTGCTGCGGGCGACGACTGGGACGATGGCTTTGTCTAGGCCGAAGCGAAGGTCTTCTGCGATCTGCGGGTTGAGCGGGTCCGTGAAGGCGACGTGTAGGCCCTGGCCATCTAGGGTGATGGGGAAGGCCCCATACAGGCGACCCATCCCTGCTGGGATGAGATTGACGACGGAGTTGGGCGGCTCAAAGGTAGAAAGGTCAAAGTGCTCGCAGCCGAGTTCATCTGCGACGGCGGCCCAGAATTCGTCTTCGTTTTGGAAGACTTCGAAATCCAGGAGGATTTGGAGGACGTCTCTGCCGGAGCGGAGATTGTCTTGCACGATGTCGTAGGCCTGGCCGCTGTCGATGACTCCGCGAGCTTCGAGCATGTCCACCACGTTTTGAGCTGTCATGGCAATAGGGAGAGGGGGTGCGCTGTTGAGAAAGGGTTAGGGGAAGGAGTGGGGCGGCAGGATCAGTCTGCGTCGGACATGGTGGCTTCGATGACTTCGTCAGCGGTGGTCAGGCCAGCGAGAACCTTGCGGATGCCGTCTTCCCGCAGGGTGCGCATGCCCAATTGCCGGGCGCGGCGGCGCAGTTGTGGAGTGGTGAGGTTTTCGTTCACCATGCTGCGGACTTCATCGTCGATTTCAAAGATTTCCAGGATGCACATACGGCCCCGGAAGCCAAATTGGCGGCACTTGTTGCAGCCCTGGGGTCCCATGATGTGGGCACCGAGCATTTGTGAGGCTTCGAGTCCGAGTGAGCGCAGTTCGCGGTCGGTCAGGGTGCTGGGGGCCTTGCAATCCCCGCAAAGTTTGCGGACGAGACGCTGGGCCATGATGGCGCGCACCGCGGAGGCGATGAGGAAGGGCTTGATTCCAATGTCTGTGAGACGTGCGACGGCGCTGGGGGCGTCGTTGGTGTGGAGTGTGCTAAAGACCAAGTGACCCGTCAGCGATGCCTGGATGGCGATGCCCGCCGTCTCCATGTCACGGATTTCCCCAATCATGATGATGTTCGGTGCTTGGCGCAGCATGGCGCGCAGGGCGGAGGCGAAAGTCATGCCGATGTCCTCCTTCACCATCACCTGGTTAATCCCGGCCAATTCATATTCCACTGGATCTTCAACGGTGATGATCTTGCGGTCTGGACGGTTGATGAAGTTGAGGCAGGCGTAAAGGGTGGTGGTCTTTCCCGAGCCAGTGGGCCCGGTGACCAGGATGATGCCGTCTGGGAGAGTCAGCAGGCGCTCAAAGCGGGATTGGTCGTCGCTGAGGAAGCCCAGATCGGATAGTCCTAGGCGGAGGCTGCTCTTATCAAGCACACGCATGACGACTGATTCACCGTTGTTGGTGGGGACGATGGAGACACGCATGTCCAGCTCCTTGTCATTGAAGGACATGGTGATACGACCATCCTGCGGCACTCGCTTTTCATCGATGCTCATGGTGCCGGTCATGATCTTGATTCGGCTAATGATGGCGGCCAAGAGGCGCTTGGGGTGGTGCTCGACGTCATGGAGCACGCCATCGATTCGGTAACGGATGCGGACGTCTTTTTCGAGCGGTTCGATGTGAATATCGGAGGCGCGGTTCTTGAATGCCTCCATCAAAAGATTCGTCACCAGTCGGATCACCGGTGCATCGCCATCGCCGGAATCGCTATCACCTGCGGTCTTGAAACTGCCGGTGCCCATGACGGCTTCATTGCCGTAAATGTTGGCCATCAGGGTCTTGATCAGGCTCGGTGTAGAGCAAAAGAACTCGATGTCTGGCTGCAGGATGTGGGGCAGTGCGTCGAGTGTCTCGAAATCGTAGGGATCAGAAACGACGAGTTGCAGGGTGGGGCCATCTGCGCCCAGCGGGGCGACCTTGTAACGTAGGGCGACCTCGAGCGGAACGAGGTCTCTTAGTCCCGCATGGGCGGTGTAGCCGTGGAGATCGACATACTCCATCCCTGAATTTACCGCCACGGTCTGGGCGATCTGTTCATCATTGATGACGCCTGTCTTCGTCAAGGTCTCGAGCAGGGATTCGTCCCCTTTTTGGGCTCCTCGTGCCTGCGCGATATCGCGTTCAGTGATCAGTCCGGATTCCTGGAGTTGTTCGATGAGGAGTTCTTCGGTTTTGGAGGAAAACATGGAGGGGGAAAAGCTGCCTGGGTGTGCCGAGGCGGGTTTCGGGAGAGTGAGCGGGGATTTTTCGAGTCGGGAAGCCCGAGACTACAGCGATTGGACGCAGAGTGTCAATGCTTCGCGCACAGGAATTCCCATCTTTTCGCGGAAAGCGCTTCATCAGGGCCGGGAATGGGGCGAATCTCCGCCATCGTTCAGCCCGGCCCCTTGATCTGCCTGGCAATGCTGATCCGAGACGGCACCTGGGAGGCGCTTTATTGCCTTGGGATTTCGCTGAAGGCTCGTAAATCGTTGGCCTGGGTGGCTGCGGCTATGAGCCTGCTGCGGCGATCTTTTCACAGCCTTGGACATCGAGTTTCCCTGAGGCGAGGACGGGGATCTCGCTGATGCGGATCATTTTCTTGGGGATCCAGAGCGGGGGGACGCCGCAGTCGAGGAGTCGATACCGGAGGTCGAGGATTTCTTGCTGCTCTGGCCCGCCGGAGAGGGTCGTGAGCAGGACGAGCGCCTCGCCACGGTCAAGATCGGGCACGCCGACGACGGCGATGCGGCGGTTGGACTCTCCCTCCAAGCCCATGGCTTTGACGAGGGCTTCTTCGACCGTCTCATGTGGCACCATTTCCCCGGCGATTTTTGAAAAGCGGGAAAGTCGGCCCTCGATATACAGGAATCCATCCATGTCCACCCGGCCAATATCGCCGGTGCGGAACCAGCCGTCTTTATCGAGCACGCTAGCGCTGCGTTTTGGGTCGTTGAGGTAGCCCCGGAAGATGTTGGCTCCTTTGAACCAGATCATGCCGCTTTGGTGGATGGACTGGGGCGCGTTGGTCTCTGGGTGGGTGATGCGTACGGCTAGCCCTGGGATCATTTGACCGACGGAGCCGAGGCGATAGGCGGGCAGCCAGGCGTGGCCATCGCCTTCTTTGCCGACAGGGGTGGGGTCTGGCAGGTTGACGTTGGAGACGGGGGAGGTCTCGGTAAGACCATAGCCTTCAAAGACGCGTTTGCCGAAGCGTGTCTCAAAGGATTGTGCCACGGTGGCAGGGAGTTTTTCGGCTCCGGTGACGCATAGTTTGATGGGTGCAAGTTGTTCCCGATTCACCCCGCGGAGGTATCCTCGCAGGAAGGTCGGTGTGGCCAGCATGAGCGTGACGTTGTATTGGGCAATGAGTTCCGCCAGCTTCTTCGTCTCCAGAGGGGATGGATAGGTGACGAGGTTTAGCCCCTGGATGATCGGGTACCAAAGCGTGACCGTGCAGCCAAAACTATGGAAGAGCGGCAGGCTACCGAGCACGCTATCGCTTCCACTCAGGTTCAACCGGCTGCCAAATTGGGCGACGTTGGCGAGGATGTTGCGGTGGGTGAGGGCGACACCTTTGGGCTCGCCAGAGCTACCGCTGGTAAACAGCAGCAGTGCTTCGGCATCGCCGCCTTTGCTGGGCACGCCGAGGATCTTGGCCAGCACGGCAGCGGGCAAAATCTTGCTGATGCCCAGCCAGAGCGCGATTTTCTTCTTCAGTGAGGGCATGAGTCGCTCAAGGAAGGTCATTTGCTTTAAAGGAGGCCAGGGGAAGGCCTGCATTTTCCGCACAAAGGTATCCGCAGTAACGAAGTGATCGACTCCCGATTGCCGGAGCGCCGACTGCACGGCCGCGCGACAAGCGGTGAAGTTGAAGTTTACGGGGATCTTACCCGCAAAGATGACGGCCATGTTGGCGATGAGGCCCCCAATGCCAGGTGGCAAAATGACGCCAACGCGTTTTTGGTTGGTCTGCGTTTTGATGTGGCGGCTGAGCGCGCAGGCGGCGGCAAGGACGTGGCTGTAGGGCATCTTGCGGTCATCTTTGCCATCGACGACGTAGTTGCGGCTGCCGTGTTTTTTGAAGCCACGCAGCAAGGCAAGGCCGAGGTGCCAATTTAGGGCTGGATGCCGGGAAAAGCATTGCTCGGACAGGGAAAGGAGTTGTTCCTGATAGGAGGCGAGGCTGAGGTCCTCGCCATCCAGGAGCGGACCAAATGCCATCACAGACTCGGATGCGGGGTGGGTGGGCTCCACCGCCATGGCGACCTCCCGTGGGGAGTGGATATGCAATGGCAAGACGGGCACCTCTGCCTTGATCAGGAATTCGAGCTTCGCACCAGGGACGGTGGTCAGTGGTGCGGGAACCGTGGCGGCCGTTGCCGGAACGTAAACGACGACGGCTCCCCCCTTGGTCGCTTCCCCGATGGATCTGCGGAAGGTGCCGATGTCAGTGGTCTCTGGGACGATCACGAGGGCCTGGGTGGTGTCTTTTTCCAGATGGGCCTGGACGGTGGCTTCATGCGCGGCACCATTTTCCACCAGATAAACGATCTCGCGGCCGGTTAGCAGGAGCTCAAGTCGTTGCAGATCCTCAAAATTCAGCCTGCTGGGAATGAGCATGTAGCCCCCGCTGGTGGGCAAATTTTCGTGTCCGATGACGGTGAGGTTCTTTTGAGGGGCGGGAGAGGGCATGGCGAATGCGGAGTGACTGACGAACTGACGACGAGGGGTAGCGGATATTACCCTTGATCGGAGTATCAATTCCAGCGGGAAATGGAGTATTCTGGGCTGGGGAGGGATTTTTTGCGTCAGAAATGTGGGGGTAACGATTTCGGGGGCGAAAGACGGCGATGGGGGCCTGCGTAGTTTGCGGCCCCATTTTTTGACGCTCTTGAGCGTGTGGGGAGGTTGCGCCTTTTCCCCCAGACCTTTTTGCTTTCCGCAAGAAGATTGCGGGTTTTGTGCGTATGTACAGGCTGAATTCCCATTTCCCCCAAATGAAATCCCCCCTCTATCGTCTCTGTGTCCGACTTACCGTAGCGGCTCTGTTCTGCTGTGGAGCTGTCCGCGCTGCTTACCCCACCTTTACTGGCACAACGCCAAATGGCGGCCAGCGTGGCACGGAGCTTTCCTTGACCGTGACGGGTGAAAGGCTCGCGGATTTTGAGGGCATCATCTTTAATTCGCCCGGCTTTGCGATGAAGAGCGTGGGCAAGGTGGACGCTAAGTCCGTTGAGTGCGTGATCTCAATCAGCAAAGACGTGCTTCCGGGGAATCACTCCATGCGTCTCCGCACCAAGAGCGGTATTTCCCATGCGCGGCAGTTTTTCGTCGGCCCCTTCCCGAATGTTGAGGAGAAGGAAGCCAATAACGACTTTGATACCGCGCAGCAGGTAAGCTTTGACCAAACAATTGAAGGCGTGGTCCAGAGCGAAGATGTGGATTACTTCAAGGTGACGGCTAAGAAGGGTCAGCGGATCAGTCTGGAAGCCGACGGCTTGCGCCTTGGCTACACGACATTCGATCCGTACATCGCCATTCTCGACAAGGATCGCTTTGAAAAAGTGAATTCGGATGACACGATCCTCCACCGTCAGGACGGCTACTGCTCTTATGTTGCTGAAGAGGATGGGGACTACTTCATCCTGATGCGGGAGTCCTCCTACCGCGGTGGCGGCACATCGTTCTATCGCTTGCACATTGGCAGCTTCCGCCGTCCCGAAGTCGTTTATCCTGCGGGCGGTAAGGCTGGCACGACGGCAAAGGTGCGCTTCATCGAACGTGACGGATCCACTTTTGAAGAGGACGTCGCCATTCCTGCCGTCGCAGATGACAACTTCATGATTTACTCCAAGACGGAGGCGGCCGCTCCCTCGGGCAACCCCTTCCGGGTCATGAACTTTGACAACGCGCTCGAAGTGGAGCCAAACAACGAGCAAGCAAAGGCCACACCAGTGACACTTGGCGAGCCCTTCGCGCTCAACGGCATCATTGAGGCACCAGGAGATGTTGACTTTTTTAAGGTGACGCTCAAAAAGGGACTCAAGGTGGAGGTGCAGGCCTTTGCCCAGTTGCTCGGATCGCCGCTGGATAGCGTTGTGAATATTTACAACGCCAAGGGCGGCAGTATCTCCGGCAACGATGATGGTGGTGGTCGTCGCAGGCTCGACAGCAAAGTCACGGTGACCATCCCAGAGGATGGTGATTACTTCGTTCGTGTGGCGGATCACCTTGAGCGGGGCGGCCCGAACTATGTTTACCGAATTGAGATGGTTGCGTCCCAGCCAAGCCTCACCTTTGCTTCGCCTCAATACGTGGTGAACGACACCCACATCCGTCAGTTCATCGCGGTGCCAAAAGGGGGCCGGTATGCGACGCTGGTCAATGTCGCCCGCAGCAATGTGTCTGGGGACTACAAGTTTGAGACTCCCAATATGCCACAAGGCGCGAAGTTGTTGACGGGCGTTTTCCCCAAGGATCTGCCAAACATTCCGCTGCTCTTTGAAGCGGCACCAGATGCGCCACTTGGTCACGGTTTGGTTCCGATCACGCTCAAGTCGGTTGATCCAGCGGTCAAAGTGGTCGGCACCCTGCGTCAGGAGTTTGATATCGTCCGATCTGGCAACGTGATTTACTACACAGAGGTTCAGGATCAGTTGCCCGTCGCCGTTGTTGAAGAGGCACCCTACTCACTGGAAATCGTTAAGCTGACGACGCCTCTGGTGACGAGCGGTGTGGCGGACTTGAAGGTGGTGGCAAAACGGAAAGAGGGCTTCAAGGCACCGATCCGTGTGTTCATGATGTGGAAGCCGCCGGGTGTCAGTTGCTTGGGAGAGCAAACCATCCCAGAAGGCGGTACGGAGTGCGTCTTTAACCTTGATGCGAATGGCGGCGTTCCTGCCGGGAAATGGAACTTCACCGTAATGGGCGAGGCCGATGCGGGTGCTGGCAGGATCTACAATGCCTCACCGTTCAGCGAAGTGGTCACTGGTCCCGCCTACATCAGCGCACCGACGATGGCGCTGACCGCCGTGGAGCAAGGGCAGGATGCGGTCATGGTCTGCAAGTTGGAGACGCTGCAGCCCTTCACTGGCGAAGCCGTGGCTCAGGTGCTCGGCGTGCCAGATACGATCCCGATTGATTCCGCGAAGATCAATAAGGACACCAAAGAGGTCAGCTTCACGGTGCACACGGGAGAAAAATCCCCGATTGGCAAGCAAGGGAATCTTTTCGTGCGCGTCGATGTCCCCGTGCCGGGTGGGGTGTCAACTCACCGCATCGCGTTGGGCTCGATCCTGCGGATCGATAAACCCCGTCCAGCGCCTGTCGCCCCTGCGGCAGCACCCGCTGTAGCAGCCGCCAAGCCTAAAGAAGCGCCAAAACCAGCCGCGCCGAAGCCGCTCTCCCGCCTTGAGCAACTCCGTCAGGAGGCCTTGGCTGCGAAAAAGTAGTGTTTCCGTTTTGATAGAGCCTGTCGCTGCGAGCGTAGGTTCATCGCTCCTCCCCAAACTTCCCCAAAAACCGCCCCTCATGAAAACCACCGCGACGATCATTGCATGGTCCCTCAGCCTCTGCTCTTTGGCCGTGGCTGCCACTGCGCCCGCGCCAAATCCGGCACCGGCACCAGCCGCTGCGCCACCAGCAGCGCCTGCGCCGCCCCCAACGCCGGTCGCCGCTCCAGCTCCAGCTCCAGCTCCAGCTCCAGCTCCAGCTCCAGCTCCAGCTGTGGCAGCGCTTGATTTTGGCAGTCAGGTTCAGCATGTTTTGGAGACGAAGTGTCTCGAATGTCACAATCCTTCCAAAACCAAGGGCGATCTTTTGATGACAGATCTCGCCGCGATGGTCAAAGGAGGGGAAGGTGGTGCCGCCCTTGTTCCCGGCAAACCGGACGAGTCGGAAATCGTGAAGCGCGTGCTTCTTCCGAAAGGGCATGACGACATCATGCCGCCGAAGGGGGACCCGCTAACTGCGGCGGAGATTGCGAATTTGAAGCGCTGGGTGGCGGAAGGGGCAAAGATCCCACAAGGTCTGACCCTGCGCTATCGCAGCCCTGAGGAAGTCAAGGCCATGGCCGAGCTCCAGAAGAAACTGCCTCAGCTGCAAAGACTTGAAATTTTCCCTGATCGTTTTGCCTTGGAGACAAAGCGTGACTTCCATCAGGTGGTTGTCATGGCAACGTTCAAGGATGCGACCACGCGTGACGTGACCCGCTTTTCTAACCTCACCGTCGCTGATCCAAAGGTTGTCCAACTCGACGGGGTGACCCTCCGCCCCCTGATCGACAAGGGTGCCACGGAAATTTCCGCGTCCTTGGGCGGGCTTTCAGCCAAGGCTCCAGTCGCGGTTGCAGACGGTGCTAAGGACCGACTGATCTCCTTCCGCCTCGATGTAATGCCGGTGTTCATGCGTGGAGGCTGTAACCAGGGTGGTTGCCACGGTGCGGCCCGAGGTAAAGATGGCTTTAGACTCTCCCTTTTTGGGATGGATCCAGCTGGCGATTTCATCCGCATTACCCGGGAGATGCCGGGCCGCCGAATCAATTTGGCGATTCCGGAAGAGAGCTGCTTGGTTGAAAAAGCAATCGGTGCGGTGCCGCATTCGGGCAATCAGTGCTTCGAGGAGGACAGCGAGTACAATCGGACCCTCTTGGAATGGATTTCCGCGGGCACTCCGGACGACAAGCCTGATACGGCCAAGGTCACGGGCATTGAGATCTTTCCAAAGCAGATGGTCCTTGAGGGGGCGGGTGCTACCCAACAGATTACTGTTCGAGCGACTTACTCCGATGGCACGGACCGTGATGTGACTTCACTGGCCCTTTTCATGTCGAACAATGACCCCGTGGCTTCTGTCGATAAGATCGGGTTGGTTACCTCTGGTGATCGCGGTGCGGCATTCATGCTGGCCCGGTTTGATGTTTACAGCACCACCGCCCAGACCTTGGTCATTCCGGCCAATCTTCAGTACGAGCGTCCAAAACTGGCAGAAACCAATTACATCGATACCCTCGTCGCTGAAAAATTGCATAAGTTGCGCATCCTGCCCTCGGGAGTTTGTAGCGATCAAGAGTTCATCCGTCGCACCTTCATTGATGTGCTGGGTGTCTATCCAAAGGCTGAAGATACCCGCGCGTTCTTAGCTGACGCAAATCCCAAGAAGCGGGAGGCTCTTGTCGATAGCTTGCTGGATCGCAAGGAGTTCACCGATTTGTGGGTGATGAAGTGGGCGGAGTTGCTCCAGATCCGGTCCGGCTTGAACAACAACCAGCCACCGTTCTATAAGAACGCGCTGCTCTACTACAACTGGCTGTCAGAGCGCGTGGCGAAGAATGTGCCCCTGAACGAGATCGTGATCGAGCTGCTTTCCGCTACGGGTGGGACGGTGTCGAATCCTGCGGTGAACTACTACCAGATGGAAGTAGATCCGCTGAAAGTGACGGAGAACATCGCTCAGGTCTTCATGGGCATGCGCATCCAATGTGCCCAGTGCCACAACCATCCGTTTGACCGCTGGACCATGGATGACTACTACAGCTTCCAGGCGTTCTTTACCCAAATCGGGCGCAAGCAGACGGATGATCCCCAGGAGGTCATCGTGTACAACAGCAAGGGTGGGGACGCCCGTCACTTCCTGACAAAGGCGGTGATGAAGCCCAAGTTCCTCGGTGGCGAAGCCCCAGAAATCAAACCAGGCGAAGATCGCCGCAAGGTGCTCGCTGAATGGATCGCTTCCCCCAAGAATCCGTACTTTGCTAGAAACATCGCCAACATCATGTGGGCGCACTTCTTTGGAACTGGGATCGTTGAGCCAGTGGATGATGTCCGCATCTCTAATCCCCCTTCAAACCCAGAACTGATCGAAGAATTGGCGAAACGCCTGACGGACTACAAATACGACATGCGGAAGATGGTGCGCGATATCTGCACCTCCATGACGTATCAGCGCTCCTCCCAGGTGAACGAGACCAATGCTGGTGATAAGCGGAACTTCTCCCACGCCCAGGTCCGCCGCGTGCGTGCCGAGGTCCTGTTGGACGCGGTTTCCCAGATCACTGAGACGCCGAACAAGTTCCAGGGCCTGCCGCTCGGGGCCCGTGCCGTGCAAATTGCGGATGGTGCCGTTTCCAACTACTTCCTGACCACCTTCGGCCGCGCTAAACGTGAGTCCGTTTGTTCTTGCGAGGTGAAAATGGAGCCTACGCTCTCCCAGGCACTCCACCTGATGAACGGCGATGCGGTGAATGATCGCATCAAGCAAGGACGCGTCGTTGCCCGGCTGATTGCCGAGAAGAAGTCGGATCGCGAGATCTCGGAGGACCTCTTCCTCCGTGCCTTTGGTCGCCAGCCAAACGATCAAGAGTGGAAGGCGGTGCAAGCATCGCTGGCGGAGTCACCGGATCAGAGGCAGACCGTTCTTGAGGATCTCTTCTGGGCCTTGCTGAACTCCAAGGAGTTCTACTTCACCCACTGATCGGAAGTTTTTCCGTTTGGCATTCGTTTCAAAGACGCCCTGTTTGGCCTCAAGCAGGGCGTCTCCTTTTTCGCAAATCAACCCACCTACTCTATGCAGATCTGTTCTCTGTCACGTCTCGTCCTCCTCGCATCGGCCATACCGGCCTCCGTTTTTGCAGATGGTGCCTTCTACGGTGATCCTCCAGATCAGAGCCACCCCTGGACCATTCACGATATGAACCGCGCCCAGCCGCCGAGGGTGGAGCCGGGGACGTTCAGCTCCCAGCAACAGCCTGGTAAACCGCCATCTGACGCCATCGTTCTTTTTGACGGCAGCGAGGGGGCCATCGCCAATTGGCAGGCGGACAAGACGCCTGCTGTCGATACCAACTGGGTCGTCAAGGAGGGCTCGCTGCAATGCGTGCCCGGATCTGGCTATGTGCGCAGCAAGGAGGAGTTCGGCGACTGTCAGTTGCACATCGAGTGGTCTGCACCTTCCGAGGTTAAGGGGGATAGCCAGGGGCGCGGAAATAGTGGCGTCTTCCTGATGGGGCAGGTGGAGGTCCAGGTGCTGGACAACTACAACAATCCCACGTACGCCGATGGATTCGCCGGTTCGGTGTACGGCATCAATCCGCCGATGGCCAATCCTCTTCAGGCTCCTGGGGAGTGGCAGGTTTACGATATTGTGTTCCGGCGGCCTCTGTTTAAGGACGGGCAGCAGATTGATCCAGGCTACCTCACCGTTTTCGTCAATGGCGTCTTGGTCCAGGACCACACGCCCATTGATGGGGGCGGGGGTCACAGGGCGCGTTCAAAACCCCACCCCTTTCCAGATCAAGGGCCGTTGAAACTTCAGGATCACGGTAATCCCGTTCGTTACCGCAATATTTGGTATCGACCTCTCCCCAAAAGGGCGTTGGACGGCGGTGATACGAGTGTGATGAGCCCAGAGGCTACCCAGGCGAGACGAGAAGTAATTGCGCAGTCGATTCGCGAAGACGCCGCCACAAAGGAGGGCGTTGAGCAGATGCTGCGCTTGATGGAATCGCTGTGCTATGCGCCAAATGAGGCCGCCTGGGGCCAAGTGAGCCAACAGGCGGAAGCATTTGGCAAAGGGATTGCAGAGACGCCGGCCGATAAAATTGAGTCCCAGAAGGGCCTGATCATGCGCATCAACAGCGCTCTGCAATACATGATCAAATTCAAGCTTCTGCCAAGTGAACTGCCGCTGGCTGGTCAACTGGATGCCATCGTCAAGGAGCGGGAGTGGGACAGGAAGAAGTGATCCTGTTAGTGGATCTCGACATGCTGTCCGACGGCGGACTCGTAGATCTGGTGCAGCAGAAAGGTCTGCTGCGCCGCCAGCTTCTGCCCAAACTGCGCCATCAGATACATTCCAATGGCGATCGCGACCATCGCCCCAAAGACCCATAAACCCCAGGGTGTCATGCCCAGGCAGTTCTGACACGCTCCTAACATTCCAGAGAAAAGGCCCACAGAACCGATCAGAAGGTAGCCATAGAGAAATGAGGACCACATGTTGGCATTTGGCCCGTAAGTGCCCTGGATCACGGTGTGGCCATCCTCATTTTCGTCCAAGCTCAAGTTCAATCGGGGGGACCAGTAGTGGCGATCTGATTCGGGAATCCGCAGGCACACAAATCCTGGGAAGCTCTTCACCTCGCAGCGCCCTCCGTCGCTCTTGACCTTCTCCACGATTCGGTCGCGGGCTTCTTGAACCCCGAGTTCAAGGAGATGGGTAAACCTGGGCCTGAGGCGGAAACTGCTCATGACATCAGAGGATGGATATCCAGAGATTTGATGTCAATCCAACGCAAGATCTGCACGGAAATTCGCAACCCTGGCGGGGGTGCCGGGCTTGGTTGGCGAGTGGAGGGGCAGCAATGAGCTTGAAAAACGCGTCAATTGCTCGGGTTGAAATCTGACTATTTGTTATGCAAAAAACTTTAGGAAAACCGAAATATCATTTGCGTGACAATCAATTTTCATAATTGGTTGGATACATTGCGATCAACTCAATCTGATCGGAAGAATAGCCATTTCAATATCTGTTATAATTTCTCGAATGCCTCCTCCGAACGACCCTTCCTCATATTTCACCGATGTCATGCCCCAACTCAGCTCGGGAGCGATGAAAACGCGCTTCATTGCCCCTTCCAAGGGCCGAAATCAGTCGCCGGGTGCTGCGCAGAATGAGATGGCCGTAGATCGCGTTGCAGCATCGACTGCGATGGCCTTGGCAGATGAGTTGGCGCGCTTTTGTGATGCACGGGTAGAACCCGCTTGGAAACTGGAGTTGAGCCAATTGCAGGCCTCCACAGATATGGCGATCAGCCAAGGAGCGTACGAGGAGGCTGTGCGACTGTCCAAGCTTGCGGGCGAAGTCTTAGGGCGCGCGGAACGAGCTGGTGATGACACCCGCCTGAGCCGTGCCTGTCACACGAACAATCACGCCTTGCTGTTGAAGACCCTGGATCGTTACGCGGAAGCCAGGGAATTGCTCGAAAAAGCCATTTCGCGAATGCGGACCCAGTGTCCTGACGAGGTCAGGATCACCTCTGAGTTGCTGGCAAATTTGAGCCGGGTGCACTCTGCTGAAGGACAGTGGGAAGCCGCCTGGAAATCGCAGGAGGAGGCACTGGCCCATCGTTCGAAATCCAAGGATGAGCCAGACGATCTGGCGCGCTTCTATTTTGCCTATGGGCTGCTTTCCGCGCAAACGTCGCGAAATCGCGAGGCCGCCACTGCTTTTAGCCGCACCATTGAACTTCTCAGCAATGGGGCCAACCCGCGGCTTGCGCTGGATGCCCGTATCTGTCTTGCGGCCGCACTGATGTCCTTGAAGGAGTTTCACGACGCTGAAGCGCAGTTGCTGACGTGCCTGAGCGAGGCGGAACGTAGCCAACGGCCACTGGCGGGATTTCAGGTCGTTGTTTGGAAAATGATCGCAGCGATCCGCATCCGCACCAATCGCTATGACGATGCCCAGTGCGCTTATCGGGCGGCGCTGCGGGTTTACTCAGACTCCTACATGATGGACGCCATTGGCATGGCAGAGGTTCACTACAACCTCGGATTGGTCTGCTTTGGTCGGAAAGATGAACCGACCTTCAAGATGCACATGCGCCGCGCCGCAGACTTGATCGACGAACAGCGTACCTTGGTCCATGAACGGGATGAACGCTTTCGGGTGGCATTCGACAGCCGCTTGCATCGGGATACCGCGCCGCTTTCCCCACCGGAATTTGCTGCCCTGATGATGGCCCCGGCGCAACCGACGCACGCTGGCTGACCTCAGCCCGGCGGCCACTCCAGTGGCCGACCGGCCAAAAGGTGCACATGGAGGTGGGGCACGGTCTCACCTGCGTCCACGCCGTTGTTGATGGCGAGGCGGAAGCCCTTTTCACGGCCATCGACACCGAGTTGGCGGGCAATTTTCCCTGCTGCCAAGAGCAACGCACCGAGCGTGGCTTGGTCTGCTTGTTCCGCAGCGCCGACGCGGGGAATGACTTTGCGCGGAACGATCAAGACGTGGATCGGGGCCTGTGGGGCGATGTCGTTGAAGGCGACGCAAAATTCGTCTTCATAGACGAGGGGGGCGGGGATTTCGCGATCAATGATTTTTTGGAAAATGGTCTTTTCGCTCATACAAGAAGGGGCGGGATCAGCCAAATAACTCCTGCTCGCCTGGGTCGCGGGGGCGGCGTTGGTCGAGGGAATTGATCTCGCTGATGAATTCCCCCACGTCTTCGAATTGGCGGTAAACGGAGGCGTAGCGGACGTAGGCGACGTGATCGATGGCCTCCAGTCGGCGCATCATTTTGGCGCCGATGACGCTGGCGGGGATCTCGCGGTAGCCCTCTTCTTCCAGTTCGTTGGAAATTTCATCCACGACCTGTTCGAGCTGTTCCATGCGGACGGGGCGTTTTTCGCAGGCTTTGGTGAGTCCGCTCATCAGTTTCTCGCGATTGAAGGGCTCCCGGGCTCCGTTGCGCTTGACGACGCGCAGTTCCTCGCGCTCGACGATTTCGTAAGTGGTGAAGCGGAAGTTGCAGCGCATGCACTCCCGTCGGCGGCGGATGGCGTATCCGTCGCGAGCCTCGCGGGAATCAATGACCCGGTCTTGGGAACTTCCGCATTTAGGGCAGCGCATGGATGGAGGATGGGAACGTCCTGACAGGATGCCACCCGCTGGGGTGCATGCAACCGATTTGCTGTGGGGTGGTCAATCCAATTCCGGCGGCACATTTCCATAACGCCAAGGCGCGCCGAAGGGTGCCTTTGGATGGTCTGGCGTTGCTGAGGGCTTAAACTGATTCACAAGTTCAATGCAGCCCTGGGCGATTTTTGTGCCGCCAGTGATCTCCAGATTGCTGTAAGCCGTCAAACGCGTCTCATAGCCGCCTCCATTAGGGCCAAAAGCCTCTTCCGTTGGCACGTAGCCGACGAAACCATTGGCCAGTTCCACCGGGAAGGTGAACTGAAAGGGGCTGCCCTTTTTGATATCGAGGCCATACTGAACGAAGTATTCGGCCGGATTGGAGGCAAACACTGCGGCACCGACTTGGATGGCTTGAACCTCGACGTCCACGACTGGGCGAGTTTTCACGAGATGCTCCAACATCAGAGTTTCTTTGGCGAAGAGGTAATCCGTCGTGTCTCCCTGGGGTTTGCCTGTGGCGATGACTTCATTTGCCTTGGCAATCTTCGCTGCCGAGGGTGCGCGTCTGGGGATCGGGAGTACCTTTTGGCGGAAGTCCACCGCGCCTTCGCCACCTCGCGGCATGGATAGGAGGACGCGCACCGCCTCTGCACCGACCCGACCGCCAACCATTTGTGCCCACTGGACGGGGGCAGGGCGGCGGTAGGGGCTGAGGTTATCCACCTGCGTCACATCCCCGCAGGCTCCCTGCATGAAGACCACGGGAGCCTTTGAATCAAGCGCCCCCTGGATCGTCTGCTCCAGATAGTGGATCCAGTTCGCGGAGATCCCGCCTGGATTCGTCGTCGCATGACAGGAGAAGTTCACAATCACTCCCATCAATTCGCCCTCAAGGCTCCAGGCCCCGATCACGCCGACCTGAGGGTCAATCGGACCGGCGTATTCGACGATGTCAGGGTTTCCTGCGCCGGGATGGCTCCAGCTTTGGCCGTTTTTCATCCGCAGCCGCCGATTGAATGCCACCTTGTCTTCTGTCCCAAAGCCATAACCGACCAAGGCGGGGGCGAGCGAGTTGTTGGCCGCCTTGACCCCGTTGGCGATTTCTCGGGTTACCCTCAGCAGGTAGCCGAGGTCTGCGCAGGATGATTCCTCGTAGGCCAGCCTTTTCACGAGATCGGAGGCGTCGTCAAATTCACCCGGTTGTACCATGCCGACGGGTCCAGAGGAGTGGGAGTGCGATGCACCGACCATCACGGCCTCTGGCGGGATGCCCGTTTCTTTGGCAATGATTGCCCGCACCTCCGCCACGACCTTTTGGGGGACGACAAGGGCATCCAGTCCAACGATCGCGACCTTCTTGATGCCGTCATCAAAGACCGCTGCACGCACTTTGCAGGTATCGTGAAAGGTCTTGTGATAGGACTTCCCATACCCGCCCGGCTGCTCCGCACCGATGTCTGGAGTGATGTCCCGGTAAGCAAAACCTGCCTTGAGAGTGGAGGTTGGCACCGGCGACTGGGCATGCGCAATGCCGCAAAGCAAGGCAATGAAAAGGATTGGCTTCATGAGAGAAACCTACGGCTGAGGATGGGCGATCTGTCTTGCAGGTCGGGGGTGATCCACTGTAGGATGCCCGGAATGAAGTCTGCGATCCTAGCTAGTGCCCACATCGCTGTGATGATGGTGGGGGCGTGGACTGTTGGCGCAGCGGACGACCTCAATGTCTGGTCGGTGCGGAGCTATCGGGTGCCATCAATGACGGTTTTGGAACTGCCGGTTGAATGGCAGATGCCGACGATGCCGGGGAAGGACGTGGGTGCCTCTGCGGCCGTGGAGATCTTGCGTCAGAATCACGGGCTAGTAACTCAGTTCCTAGCGGAGGAAGGTATCCACCTGCCGGAGGGCTCTCTCGCTATTCTAGATGGCGACCAGGAGACCTTGGTGGTTCGAACGGTTGGGCATAGCCACGGATTGCTGCGGGCCTGGGAGCGGGTTTTGCAGGCGCGCACGCCGAAGAATATGGCCTTCCGATTGGATGTGGTCGAAGCCGAGGCTGCTTTCATGCAGCAGCTGATGCGGGAGGCTGGCGACCTCGCTGAGCATGGCCCCTTGCTAAAGCGATTTGATGAGCCAGGTGGCACTGGTTTATGTAAGTTTGTCACTTCGACTCGGCTTGAAGGAAAGTCTGGTCAGGAGATGCGGCTTACGGAGTCTGGTGATGGTTCGGGCGATCCACCGCGTCTGAAGTTGCAGATTGATGCCGCTCTGGATACCGATGGCTTGTCCATGGATGTGAAAACGGTGCTAGAGATGAACGTGTTCACAGGGCAGAACGAAGAGCGCAAAGGATGGCAAACTTTCAGTACCGTTTGCTGTCGCTTGGGGGATGGCCAGACCCGTTTGATCAACGTTTGGTCTGTCCCTGAAGGGCCTGCCAGCAGGGTTCGGGCGGCCTTTTTGAATGGGAAGATTCTACCTGTGCTCGCCCAATCCGATGGTCGTGCTGAGGAACTGGTGAAGCGATTGGGGGAGAAGGTGCTCCCGTTGCCGAAAGCTCTTTCCAAGGGCGAGGCGGCGGCGGGAATCCCAGCGGGCATGGCCTTGCGTCGCTATCGCGTGCTGCCAGACTTTTGCCAAGTCACAATGCCCGCAGGAAGCCCGCCTTCAGATCCCTTTGGCCTAAGCTTAGAAACCCCGGAGAAGAAATTCGGGATCCCGCAGGAAATCCTAGCTGCGCAGGGAATCACTTTTCCTGAGGGTGCCTTTGCGCTGCTGGCACCGATGTCGAGATTACTGGTGGTGCAGAACACACCCGAGAATTTGGATCGTGTAGATGCCTATCTGGAAAGTGGAGGGCCCAGTTTGCCAAAAAACATTGCATTCATCCTCCATGTCATTGATGCGGAGGCGAAGATCCTGCGGGACATGGAACGTCAGTCCGCGGCGGGAGACAACCAGGGGAAATTGCTGGGTCTGCTGCTGGACGATTCGGCTAAGGGCGGCGGGGTCGTGGTTCAGTCCTCCTGGGTGGTGACCCAGAGTGGAGTCAAAGTCGGTTTTGGGAGCGGACAGGTGAGGAAGCCGAATCGAGTGGATGAATTGTTGGATCTCGGAAATTTTGCGTCTGGATTGAGCTGGGAGGTTGACCCGGTGGTGGGTGCTGATGGTCGCAACCTGGACCTGAATTTGGCGGTGAACACCTTTGGTGAGGCGAAGCGGGCCAGTCAGTCAACGATCAACACCTCCCTGACGGTTCTGAGCGGAACGACTCGTTTTCTCGGGCTTTGCAAGCCCGCAGTGGCTGGGCAAGATCGGCTCCAGGCGGTGTTTCTGGAGGCCAAGATCGTGCATTTTCCTGAGGATCGACCATGAAGTGGGTGATCCAGATTTTGCTTCTCCTGCTTCCGGCGGGAGTTTGCCTCGCTGGCGGAGTCAAAAGCAGTGCGGTAGTAGATCCGTTTTCGGAGTGGTCCGTCTGTACCTTCAGTGCGCCTGGCGAAGCCTTGGCGAAGGTGTTCCCAGTCGCGCCGTCGGTGGGCGCGTCGAAAGAGGCGATTCAGGCTTCCATCGAAAAATCGAGCCGAGCTGGGCTGCGGTTTTTTGATGCGAAGTCAATCCAACTTCCCACTGGGACGTTGATGCTGGCCAGTCCAGAGCGGGATCAGTTGACAGTCATGACGACGGTTGCGGCACAGTCCCGGGTCAAGCAATTCATGGAGGACGTCTGGCTACCGCAGCCGACGGTCTTGACGTGTAAGGTGGAGGCGGTGGAGGCTGATGCTGGTTTTTTTCAAGACAACATTGATGAGGTGGATCATTCACGGATCCAGGCGGCTCTTCAAGATCAGATGAAAGCAGGGAAGGCGAGGGTCATCGCGGCAGTGGAGCTGACGACACCCAGCGGAAAGCGCGTGGCGATAGAACTGGCTGCGGTAGTTGCCGCCAGAGGATTGTGGTTGCGGGGCGCGATTGATCCGATCCTGGGCGATGATGGGGACACTGTGGATCTTAGTCTGTCGGTTGGCTTGGACCCGGTTGGCACCGAATTCACTGCGGAGACACTGGTTTTGCTGGGGCGGGAATGTTTGGTGGGACATTGGCCTGCATCGAAGGTAAAGTGTATCGCCATTCTTGTGACGGTTCGGGTGGAGGCGTCGTTCGCGGTGCCGGATACGCTCCTCGAAACATGGTTGGTGAAGGAGGGGGAATCCGTCGCGGTCGCTCCGCCGACAGTGGCTGAGGGAATGGCGATCCGGCGTTTCAATGTGCCGCCGGATATCCTCTCACTGGGTGCAGCGATGCCCTCGGCACGAGTGCCGGGCGAGGCTTTCCGTCAGTCGATGAAGCAAATCCTGATCGATCAGGGCATCTCATTTCCGGCTGGCAGCGATGCGTGTTTTCTTTCTGATTCACAGGAGATGGTAGTGAAGAATAGCCCTCAGAACCTGGATCTGGTGGAAGCCTGGGTTTCCAGCATTATCTGGGATCCGCCGTTTTTTGTCGGCCTGCGTCTTTCCGTAATCGAGACGAGTGCGGCCGCGCTGCGGCGGTTGGAGCGGGATGCATCGCCTGTGACAGGGCAGCGGCAGTTGTGGGAGGCCCTCGTAAAGCAGGTCACGATAGGTGAAGGCCGATGGGTGTCGTGTGCCTGGTTGGAAGTCCTGAGTGGGCGAAAGGGGACCGTGGCTACCGGCAATCAAGATCCGGATTCAGGATTGTCTTGGACGGTAGGTCCGGTGGTGGGTGCGGATGGAGGGCGTGTCGATCTGGACAGCGTTCTCCGTGCTGGGGGAAGACGGGGGAATGAGTTGAAGTCTTCGTTGACGACCCTGGCAGGTTCTCCGCAGTTGCTAACTATTTGGGCTTCTCCGGGCGGGCATGGCGATACCTTGCAGGCGGTCTTTGTGGAATCGCGAATCGTGGGAAACTTGGGGAGAAAGTAAAAAACAGTTGAAGAATGGCCTCGGTGAGGTAACAAGTTACCACATGGCTTATGCGCTCACTCGAACCAGTATGGCTTTGGATCAGTTTACCCTTGGGGTGCTCGATTTGCTTTCGCAAAAATGGGGTGTTCCGAAGGCTGAGGTCATGCGGCGGGCGGTGCGGCACTTGAAGGAGGCTGAGGATATGAAAGACAATTGCCCCAAACCCCTAGAGGCTCTCGACTGGCTGCAAAACGGCGGCGGGATGACTGTGCAGGAAGCGGATGCCTTCCGGGAAGAGGTTCGCGCGGAGCGTGAGGCCAAGCGCAATTGGTGGGAAGCATGATTCACCTCGATACCAATCTCCTCATCGATCTGGTGACGGTCGGTTCTCCCCACATCGCCGTGATTCGTGCCTGGCTTTTGGCGGGGGAGGAACTGGCAGTCAGTGCCATTGCTTGGTCGGAATTTTTGAATGGTCCGCATTCAAAGCAGCAGAAGGCCGCAGTGACCTCGGTGATCGGTGGGCGGGTGCTGGATTTTGACGAGCGGCAGGCAGAGCAGGCGTCGCGACTTTTCCATTACACTGGCCGAAAGCGCGGTTCGCACTCGGACTGCATGATCGCTTCCTGTGCAATGGTGCATGGCGTGCCTGTGGCGACTCGGAACCTATCGGACTTTGAGCGCTTCGTCCCACACGGATTGCTGCTGGAGCGCGTGGCGACGGTGGCCGCTTAGGCCCTAACGATCAGTTCCACCCCTCCGCAGTCTGCGCAGGGGGTATCGGATTTGAGGTAGGTGGCGTGGCAGCGGGGGCAATAGATTCCTCCGGCGGGGACGCGATCAGACGGGGTCTCCAGCGTTGAGATATCGACTTTGTTCTTCTGAAAAAACCTCCGCAATACGGCGGCGTCTGCTCCGTCCGCTGTAGTGGGCCAATCGGGTTGAAAGCGGGCCTGCCGCCAGATTTCCGATGCCGTCTGATGCCAGACTTTGTCCTTGAGCAGTTTCTTACAGCCGAGAGGATGTGGAATCGTTTCCTGCAGACGGCCAAACGCGTCCGCTGCGCGGATGGCCAGCGGTGGAAAGAATAAGATGCCGAGTGCCTTGGCGTAGCGCCAGGGCATTGGTGCGCCGTTTTTTGCTCGTGAAGCGAGGAGGAAGAGGACCGCCTGCTGGAGCATGAAAAAGGCGAGGAGTCCAAGGGCGGCGAGAGTCTGCCAATGATCCCCAAATCGCCAATACATGACCGCAACGCCCATGAAGAGCCAAATGAGGATCAGGTCGCCATTAAAACGTAACCAGCGGGTGCGGCGCTCAAGGCTGAGTCCCAACTTTTCGACGGCTATGGTATCGAGTGTTGGGCGCACGAATTTTGCGAACGCTTGGGGGCGCTGTTCGGCGGGAAGGGTCTTCCAAAAAGCGACGGCCTCGCTCCAGGCCTGGGCGTGTGCGCCGTTGACAAACCGGACCATAGGGGACTCCCCGCCGACGCGGACCTTGGTTTCATCCACCTGGGGGGATACGTCATCCCAGGCGACGATGAACCGGGACTTTGACCCGGCGACGATGACTTCGAGGCCACTGTCCCTCGGGACAAAGGGCCAGACCATCACAGCGAGGGTGGGATCGAGCGGGGGCTGCCAGCGGGAGAGCGCTGCGCCAACGCCCCGACCGCGCAAGAAGTCCAGGACGCGTCGCTCCCTCCAATGGCCAGTGTCGTGTCCGCTGACGAGCCACGCACTTTCCGGCAGCCAGCGGAGGCACTCCAGCAGGTAAAGGAATGCAAAGGCGATGAAGAGTGTCTGGCCGTCAGTCATGCGGGCCAGCGTGGCTCGTTTCGAGACGCTTCACAAGCAGGAGGATCGGGCATTGCACGCTATTGAGCGCGGCTAAACAGCTTGGAGAAGAGCTTCTTGATGCTGATCGCAATCCCTGCAACGACGAGGAAGGCTGCCTTACCCAGTTTGGCAAAGAGCACCCCCAGTTTCCCCAGCCAGCCCAACTTCGCTGCGCCTACGGCGGCGCCACCCACGACCAGCGCGGCTAGTCCGTATTCTGCGAGTTTATCCCCTTGGCGATATTCTGCGTACGTTTTGCCTGCGACGTAGGCGTGCCCAGCGAGGATTGTCTGGTAGGTCGGCAGAACGGCCTGCAATTCATCGGGGGAGCAGAGCAGCGTCACCTCCATCACGCCCTCGCGTCCGAGGAGGCGGGTGTTGTAATTCACGGAAACGCCACCATCTGATTTTGAGCGGATGATGGGTGCCCATTCGAGGTTGTGGGTCGTCTCATTGTACTTGGGTGGCATGGCCCATCCAGTCACTTCGAGTTCATCGAGGCCTTGGCGTTTGCGCTCTTCGTTGGCCATCTCTTGTCCTTCGCGAAGACTCGCAATCATTGCGTCTGCATCAAGGGCATCTTTGTCGTCGTCCTTCACGTAGCCGGAGGGATCGAATTCAAAAATGACCCAATTATCCAGTTCCTCGGTGCAGAGCAATCCGAGCTCACGGTTGCTGGGGATATTGCCAGACAGTCGAAGGAGAGTCTTTGCACCGGCACTGGTGGTGAACTTGTGACCGGCTGGGATGGTGACAGTGGAGTGATCTCCCAATTGTCCATTGCCCTCTGTTTGCCACTGGATGGAGGCGAGAGCGCGTTCGACCTTCTTTTCTTCCTCCGTCATTGGCGCGGCTTCTTGGCCGTGGATGACGGAGCCTAGGGTGAGCACTCCGAGAAGCAGTGCCTTGGTGAGGGGGTGGAGGATTTGGGTCATATTTTTTGCGGAATTCGCCAACCTCATCAGAAATTGGTGAAATCGTCAAATTGTATTATGGGCATTTCTTATCGGCTGGCAGGCGCAGCGCCCCCCGAGCTGGCGGGTGGTTTTGGCGGCCTCTGCGGCAGCCAGTCGGGCGCAGTCTTCAAGGCGCCAATTGTTCAGCCAGCCATGCAGGAATGCCCCGTGATAGATGTCCCCACAACCGGTGGTATCGACCAGCGGATCAGCGACGATGGCCGGCTGGTGAAAATGATTGCCATCGCGGTCCCAAACCCAACTGCCGTCCGTGCCAGCGGTGATGACGAGTACGTCAGACCGGAGTGCCGCCGCGATGACGGTGAGGTCGCTGCTGCCCACGTACGCTGCGGCGAAACTTTTCGAGAGCATGCGAATTTGCGCTGCCTCGACGAGATCGCGAATGCTCTCCCGGTAACGTCCTGCGCCGCCGTCAAAGGAGATTGGGACACCATGACTTAGTGCGTTCTTGACGGCGGCACGGGCTGCGTTTTCGTGGCGGCCGTTGATGTGGAGAAGGCGTGCTTTGGAGAGCGCCACTTCGCACGCTGCGTTCCATCTGGGCTCCGGCGCTGTGCCGGGCTGAAAGAGGATGTGCCGGGCACCATCGCTCTGGCGCACAAGGATCTGTGCGGTGGCGGAACGGGTGTCTTTGTGGCTGGTCGGCTCCAGCAACTGGACACCGCAGCGGGCCAGACCTTGGCGGATGAGTGTGTTGGTCGGGTCATCCCCAAAGCTGTCCAAAAGGGTGCACGAGTGGCCTTGGCAAGCTAGGTAGCACAGGGCCGTCGCCACAGGGCCACCGCCATCCGTTGCGGATTCGATGATCTGGGTGACCCCTTCCGCGACGGGGAATTCCGGCACCAGATGCAGAGTATCTAGCGTCGCTGCGCCAATACCGATGACGGCGGGTTGGGGCGTGGCGTTTGGTGTCATGAAGAGTTTTGCAGTTGTTGGCAGGCGATTGCTTTTTAGCTTCGGAGATATGCCTGCTGCCACCTCTGCCCTGCGCCAACAATGATGCAAGTAATGGATCAAGCGATCACGAACACGCGCTCACACTTATTGAGCCTGCGCAATTCCAGCGGTTGGTGGGAGGGGCATCTTTCCAGCAGTGCGCTCTCCACTGCGACAGCAATCGTGGCGCTGCACAAAGTCGATGCGTTGGCGCACGCAGCGCGCATTGATGCGGGTGGAACCTGGCTGGTGGATCATCAAAATGCGGGCGGCGGTTGGGGGGATACGACGATTAGTAAGAGCAATTTGTCCACCACGCTGCTTTGCTGGAGTGCACTGAGATTATGCGCTCCATCGGCGAAGGAAAGTATCGCGCAGGCAGAGGCGTGGATCGCGGCGCAGGTCGGTTCCTTGCAGCCTGATGAAATCTGCAAGGCTGTGGTGGCTCGCTATGGGAAGGACCGGACGTTCTCTGTGCCAATCCTGATGCTGTGCGCTTTGTGTGGGACATTGGGACCGGACGCGGAGGCCTGGCGCAGAGTCCTAGCGCTGCCGTTTGAATTGGCGGCGCTGCCGCGCACCTGGTTCGGCGCGATTGGTCTGCCGGTGGTCAGCTATGCGCTGCCTGCGTTGATTGCCATCGGCTATCTGCGCTTCAACAAAGCACCGCCTGCGTCGTGGAATCCGTTGGGCTGGTTGCGAGGATTTTTGTGGCCTTACATTCGGCCAATGTTGCGAACCTTGCAGCCTTCAAGTGGCGGTTATCTGGAGGCGACGCCCCTTACAAGCTTCGTAACGATGGCCTTGGCCGGGGCAGGGGAGTCGCTGCATCCTTGTGTGACGGGGGCGGTTGAATTTCTTGAGCGCTCACAACGCGATGATGGTGCCTGGCCCATCGACACAAACCTCGCCACTTGGGGGACCACCTTGGCTGTGAAGGCCCTGGCGGTTGGTGAAACAGGGGAACTCCCTGCTGCGCGCGAGATCCGTGATTGGGTCTTAAACCAGCAGTATCAAAACGTTCATCCCTTCACCAATGCGGCACCTGGGGGTTGGGCATGGACGGATCTGCCGGGTGGCGTGCCTGACTCCGACGATACGCCGGGGGCCATGATCGCGCTCCATCATCTGGGGAGGACCGATGTGAATGCGATGGCTGCGGGAGCCACGTGGCTGCTGGACCTGCAAAACCGTGATGGTGGCATGCCGACATTTTGTCGCGGCTGGGGCACGCTGCCGTTTGATCGCAGCACGCCTGAGTTGACCGCCCACGGTCTGCACGCGTGGTGGCTTTGGCGGGATGAATTGCCGCATCTGCATCGGACGCGGATCGATCATGCGACCCAACTCGCGCTGAACTACCTGAAGAAAAACCAACGCGCGGACGGATCCTGGCTGCCGCTTTGGTTCGGCAATGAGCATGTGGAGGAGGAGGTGAATCCTGTCTATGGCACGGCCCAAGTTGTCGGATTCTTGGCCGGGGTGCCGGGCCTGGCTGCGCAGGCGGGTGATCTCATCGCGTCGGGGGCCGCTTATCTTTTGACGTCGCAAAAAGCCGATGGCACCTGGGGTGGGGATGCTGTGGCACCCGCATCCATCGAGGAAACCGGAGCCGCGCTCACGGCCCTGTGCCGGGCTTTGCAATCTGGCACGGCGCTGCCGCGTGATCGAATCCAAAGGGGGGCATTGGGTCTGTCTCAGTTGACTCAAAACGGCACGGATTTCCCAGCGGCACCGATTGGTCTCTACTTCGCTCGGCTGTGGTATCACGAGGAGCTTTACCCCGTAGTGTGGGCATTGGCTGGGTTGGCGTCGGCTCGGTCGTGCTTGGCCGAGGGGCAGATCTAGTCTTGCGATGACACTTTCTGAGCACTATCATCTGCCAGAAATGGAACCACGCCCTGTCATCAACGTTGAAGAGTTCATCGGGAAGACCGTCGGGCGGCGCGTGCCGCCGAAATCTGGGGTCGCCCTTCAGGTGACGTTGAATCAGGCTCTCAAAAGTCAAAATCTCGGAGTGTGCCCCCGCGGCGTTTATCGATTCAATTCTCACGAGGAAGCTGACGCATGGATGTGGAAGATGACGAACCGGAAGAAGGCGAATTAATTTCTCGGGCACCGACCGAGGAAGATATTGTTGCGATTTGCCGACTGCTAAATGCGGAGGGGGCAAAGTACATTATTATTGGAGGATTTGCCGTTATCTACTCCGGTTACGGGCGGACGACAGGTGACGTTGACTTGCTGTTCGACACATCAGCCGAAAACGAGGCGCGAGTTTATCGGTGTCTTGAGTCTCTGCCAGACAAAGCCGTGCTGCATCTTGACCCTGGTGATGTCGAAAAATACACGGTCGTGCGCGTCGCCGATGAGATCGTGGTTGATCTGATGAAATCGGCGTCGGGAATTGAGTATGCAGAGGCTGCCAAGGACATCGTTATTCGTGAGGTCCAGGGGGTGCCTATTCCGTTCGCCTCTCCCAAGCTTTTGTGGAGGATGAAAAAGAATACCCATCGCCAGAAAGACGCGGTTGATCTGCTCTTCCTGCGTCAGCAATATCCAGAGGTAGTCGAGGAATAGCCGGTGGCGGCAGACTCTGAATCCTCTACAAAATAGCGGGGTCGCCGTAGAGCGTGAAGTTCTGCGCGTCGCGGACGCGGACCTTGAAGATCTGTCCGGTGTGACGCTGGGCGTCGCCTTCGAAGACGACGATGCGGTTCGTCCGTGTGCGACCGCTGAGACGTGCCTCATTGGTACGGCTGTAGCCTTCGCAGAGGATCTCCACCTCTTGCCCGATGAGGGCAGTGTAGCGTGGACGGCCGATGCCGTTGACGACATCGAGGAGATCTTGATTGCGCTCTTCTTTGACTCGCTCTGGCACTTGAATGGCTTCCTCCATCTCTGCGGCTGGGGTGCCGCGACGTTTGGAGTAACGAAACACGAAGGCGTTGTCAAAGCCGACCCGCTGGAAGAGCCCACGGGTCATGAGGTAGTCTTCCTCCGTCTCTCCAGGAAAACCAACGATCACGTCTGTGGTGATGGCGATGCCGGGGCGTGCCTCCCGGATTCGGGCGACGAGTTCTTCAAACTTGGCTGCTGTGTAGGGGCGATGCATCTTCTTCAGCACGGCATCGCTGCCGCTTTGAACGGGCAGGTGTACGTGCTCTGCCAGTTTGGGTAGGTAAGTGAAGGCTTTGATTAGGTCTTTCTTGTAGCCGATGGGGTGGGGGCTGGTGAAGCGGATGCGCTCGATGCCGGGGACGTCATTAACGGCTTCGAGGAGCTGCACAAAGGGCGTTTTGCCGTCCAATGTGGGAAATTCGTGTCGTCCATAGAGGTTCACGATTTGGCCCAGGAGTGTGACTTCCTTTACGCCACGGTCTGCCAGTCGGCGCACTTCTTCCACGATCTCTGCGATGGGGCGGGCGCGTTCGCCACCCCGCGTGTAGGGGACGATGCAAAAGGTGCACTTCATGTTGCAACCCTGCATGATGCTGACGAAGGCGGTTCCTTGATGCTCCTTCAAGGAGTGATCGCGAATGGCGTTCTGTGAGGCAGCTTCTTCGTCCACATCGACGATGGAGAATTTTTCGTCATCCATCTGCCGCTCTTGGCGGACGCGAAAGATTTCTTCGACGTAGCTGACGACACGGTGATATTTCTGTGTGCCGACGACGAGATCTACCTTGGCGGTATCGATGAGCTCGCTGCCACGGCTCTGTGCCATGCACCCCATGAATCCCGTGACCAACTGCGGCTTGGATTTGCGGTAACGCTGCATGAGCCCCATTTTGCCAAGTGCCTTTTGCTCTGCCTGGTCCCGCACGGAGCAGGTATTGATCAGGATCACGTCTGCCTCATCTTCCTGGGCAGTCATGGTGTAGCCGCGATCAACGAACATCTGCGATACCTGCTCGGTATCGCGTTCATTCATCTGGCAACCGTATGTGCGGATATGGACCTTGGGCATGGGGGCGGTGAAGATAGCGGCTTCCGCCCAGATGACAAGCCCGTCATCGTCAATGGCGTGTCGCGACCTTTGGGGCCGGGGCCTTCCCTTTCGGGTTGGCGGGGGCTCCAGATGCGGGGCCTTTGTTGTAGATGATGGCGTCCATCGCGTCCTCCAACGCCAATCCGCTGAGGACGGGCTGTAGATCGGGATGGCTGGCTGCGTCTGAGACCTGCGGTAATTGGAGGAGCGCGGCGAAGTCCTTGCCGGCGATGCATTTACGCACGGCTGGGTCATGACCGAGTTGTTGGATGCGTGGGTGGTTGAGTACTTCACGCGTCTTGGCATCTTTGGCCAGCGATGCCCAGACTCGACCATCTGGCCAGAGGATCAGTAGCCGCGCCAGATTGGAAGTGGATCTCATGTCAAAGGGATCCACCTGATCGGCGATGCTGCCAAGCGGGCTCCGATCAAGCTGCTGGCTGACCTTTTGCCACAGGGATACGGCTTCATTCTTCAGCTTCGATCCTTCCTTGGCAACAGCGGAGGCGGTCTCCATCCCGTAGAGGTTTCCGATGACCCGCAACACCATGGACGCAATCCAAAGCATGAATCCAGATGGCACTGCGCTTGCCAGCATGCCTTTCCAGCCCGTCATCCCCGCAAAAACTCTTAGCAGCCCGAAGGCAGCGAGAATGTGCATCGCTGCCTTGGTGATGAAAAAGCAGATCACACCGGCGATGCCAGAAAACATCATCAATCGGTCCATGGGCATCGACCCGCCGCCAGTTCCGAACACCTGAACGCGGTGGCTGAAGACGTACCATGCGGCACCTACACCAACCGTCAGACTGACCACCGACATCAATTGCTTTACGATGCCGCGAGAGAATGCCAAGCCCGCCAGAAACGCGACTACCCCCGCAGCGCCTGCTGTGACCCAGGTGCCGAGGGGGATTTTTTCCAGCGTATCGAAGATGGGGCCTGGAGATGGAATCGCCGCCATATAAATATTAAGAGTGCCAAATTATACACTGTTCTAAAATGATACGCAAGTGCTAGAATTTTTGGAAGATCCGGGGCGAAGTGAAGAGGCTCCGCTCTGAGCTGGTCCAAGAGACAATGATTTCCCACACCCCATGCGGTTGGGGTTCGCGAGAAGCTGTGGCGGCAGGTTGGTAGGCCGTGCGGGCGACTAATGGACGCCAATGGAGGCGAGGTAGCGTTCGGCCTCCAGTGCGGCAGCGCAGCCTTGGCCAGCGGCGGTGATCGCCTGGCGATAGACGTGATCGGCCACATCACCTGCGGCGAAGAGGCCTTCAGTCTTGGTGTGGGTGCCGTGGGTCTGGAGAATGTACCCGTTTTCGTCGGTATCGACCAGATCGCCCAGGAATTGACCATTGGGCACGTGGCCGATCGCGACGAAGACGCACTTGAGCTCGAGTTCGCTCACTTCTTGAGTGACGAGGTTTTGCAGTTTGGCGGCGCGGACTTCACCTTTTTCGTCCGTCAGGTATTCGATGATGGTGCTATTCCAGATCGGCTTGATCTTGGGATTGGCCAGGGCGCGATCAGCCATGATTTTGGAGGCGCGCAACGTATCCCTGCGATGGATCAGATAGACGGTTGAGGCGAATTTGGTCAGGAATCCTGCTTCCTCGCAAGCGGAGTCGCCCCCCCCGACGACGGCGACGGGGACATTGCGGTAAAAGGCACCATCGCAGGTGGCGCAGCTCGTCAGGCCGTGGCCGATGAGGCTCTTTTCATTGGGGAGGCCCAGATGGCGGGGGGAGGCTCCGGTGGCGACGATGACAGCACGTGCTTCGCGGACGGTGCCGTCATCAGTGATGACTTCGAAGTGGCCTGCGGATGTTTTTTTGACTTCTTTGACCAAGGCGTACTCGATGCGGGCACCGAACTTCTCTGCCTGTGCCTGCATGTTCATCATCAGCTCCGGTCCCATAATGCCTCCAGGGAAGCCGGGGAAGTTTTCGACCTCGGTGGTGGTGGTCAGTTGGCCGCCGGGTTGGTTGCCAGCGAGGATGAGCGGATTGAGGTTAGCGCGGCCTGTGTAGATGGCAGCGGTGTATCCGGCGCAGCCGGTGCCGATGATGATGATGTTTTCCATGGGATTCAGAGGTCTAAGTTGGGGAAAGGTTCCCCGATAGTGTAAAGCGATGGCCCGCGGTCAACCTCGCAGAGTGTTTTCATACTTCAGTGAAGGCCGGAAGGCAATGAACCGCCAAAGCACCGCCCAGTTGTAGCTGGCCTCTTTGAGGCCTGAAGCGACTCAACCGCAAAGGCATTGCCGCAATCGCGCTCGACCACTCCATCGCTCCCGGCAAAAAATATTTTCACCGTCCCAACGCCCACTTTTTCGCTGATTTTCAGGGCAAAAACGCTGCCTAGTGAATTTGTGAATTTTTTCACAATCAAATCGTTCTTGCCTTCGTTCTGCGTTTTCGCTACAACCTGCCGAACTTCGACTTCTCGGAGAAGAAATTCATTTAATTGAGGACCTTGGCCCATGAATAGCGCGCTCTCTCTGGTGTACTTACATTGTTAAGCGGATTTGGTGGCTGAATGGGTTGCGCTCCAAAACGCTCCCCCTCAGCCCTGGCGAAAGGATAAGGAGCGCTCATTTTGGCGCGGATGTCATCCGATCTGTTGGCGAGGGGATGGTCAGCTTTTTTGGTACGCGAGAACTTGCCAGGCCTTCTCGTTTCAGCGTTCGGCTCAGCGTTGCCGTCGGCCTCGCATTGTTTTTTTCTGTGTCGACTGCATTTGCAGCGGATGCCGATGGTGACGGGATGGATGACACTTGGGAGATCGCACATGGCCTGAATCCCGCAGACTCGGAAGACGCCTTTGCAGACCTGGATGGAGATCGGGTGCCGAATCTTTGGGAGCATGATCGTGGAACCAACCCATCGGATGGGAACGATTTGCCGACATTTGATGCGATTGTTGATGCGAAACTACAGCAGAACAATCCTACGCAGGGATTGTTTATCAGCCTTCAAGCTGCCTATGATAGTTTGCCATCACAGGCAACTTATCGCTCCATGGTGCTACTGAAGCGAGGCCACCACGCCGCTCAACTCAACGCAATGGCGACGCCAAAGAAGGTTTTGTGGATCGGTGAACAAGGAGGCGAGCCCTGGACTGAGGATGCCGCGATTCTGATTCCATCGGTTTCCCCTCAAACGGTTACGTGCATCGACGAGACAGTTTTCGACAGCGTGATTTGGAAGTCTGATGGCGAGGTGTTCAACGGGCCGGCGCTTCAGACGTTTACTTTGCCCGGACAACCCATCGAGATGCGGTTGGTCAATTGTGTGATTGCAGGTTGGAAGACGCAGGATTATTCGTCTGGTGTGCCCGTCGCGGGGGCAATCCAAAACTTCGGTGCGGAAATATGGCTCATCCATTGCACCGTTTGGGATTCGGGGGGAACAGGTCCGGGCACGGCAGATGGTCCTTCCATCTCTGACACTTACGGAAGTGGTGGATTTCATCTGACCAACTCGATCATTTGGGACCCTGACATGTCCACACAAGATAGTTTCGTCATAGACGGCCTGGCTCCAACCTGGAGTGGGAGAAACAACATCATTCAGCACGCGGCGGCTCTCGGCATCCCAGCGGCATTTCCCAATGTGATCGGAACGATCGAGCTTGATCCGCAGGTCCACTCTGATGGCTGGCTGAAGCCGAATTCACCTGCCATCAACGCAGGATACGGGGGCGTGGCTATCAAGGACTATCACGGATTTCCCCGGGTGGCCGCTCCGGATATCGGTGCAGATGAATTTGTTGACATCGACAATGACCTTTTGCCAGACCGCTGGGAGCTGATTTGGTTTGGGTCTCTTGAGTATTTTGGGAGTTCTGATCCAGATGACGACAAGGTTGTTAACTATGTTGAGTTTCTGCAATCGACCGTACCGACGAACGACGCTGATCGCGACAACCTCCTTGATTCTTGGGAAATTCAATATTGGGGGGACTTGGTGTCTGAAAGTGCGTCCGGAAATCCCGATGGTGATGCAGCCGATAACTTGCAAGAGTTCATCTTGGGGTCCAATCCCGCCGTGTTCACCGATTTCAGTGTTCTCGACTTGGATAACGATGAACTGCCAGACCTCTTCGAACTTCAACACTTTGGTTCGACTCTGGGAAGTCAGTCGGCGTGGACAGATTTCGACGGAGATGGCCTTTCGAATGGATTTGAACTGTTCGTCCTGCTAACGGATCCGCTCAATCCATATTCCAATTCGTCCGGATTTTCCGATGGATTGGCTTACGCGCTTGGACTGATTCTACCTCTCGGCAGTTCCAACGATGATGCGGACGGAGACGGTCTGAGCTTCAATGAGGAAGTGGCCCTCGGCACCAACCCGTTCAGCTCAGATACGGATGGAGATGGGGTGCCTGACGGCTCGGATCTGATGCCCCACGAATCGGCATACGGTCAGACCCTCCCCCAAGGCGTGGCGGGGCCGCCAATAATTACCTTGATCTCCCTGATCGCCAACCCGGTTCCGTAAATTCGCCGTCACTGTCAACCCTCCTTCATCAAATGAACTTGAACTTTTATCGAGTCGTTGCGGTCATTCCGATTATAGTGTCTTTGTCATCCCCGTCGAGCGGGGACGATGCCCCAACTGGCGGTGAGGTCCCCCAGCCTAGGTCCTCTCCATTCGACTCTTTGTGGACGCCACCGGCTGCGCCGCGCAAGGCAACTGCCCGCCCCACGTTACCGAGGACACAATCCGAGCGGGAGTTTGGTGCCAAGTTGCCGCCATCGCCGACGACAACGGATGTGTTGCGTTTTGGTGCCACCGCACGGCCATTGTTTGAACAGAAGCGGCACATTTCGCGTCCAGATGATCCGGCAAAAGTTGCAAGAATGCTCGAGTCTTATGTGGAGAAAAATCAATCGTTGCCTGGCGAGCGTCTTCAAATATTGCGGGACTACCTTGAAACCTGTGGAGACACCCCGCTGGCCGCATCTCTTTGGATGGAATTGGCGCAGCGGTCTCAGGCGAACGGATATTTCAATCAGGCACTCAAGGCCTATCGCGAAGCGTGGCGGCTGCTGGCGGGTGGAACCGATGAAGTTACAGCTCCTGCGGAAGAGGCATTGAATGGATGGCTTGATCTTCTTGCTCGCCTTGGCATGCGTGATGAGCTTGCTCGGTTACTGAAAGCAATAAAGAACAGGGCACCGCATCCATTGTCCGAATCGCACAGACGACGGGCTGCGGAGATTTTGGAACTCTGGCATCGGAATCCCTTGGCGAGCATGGAGTGCGGTGTTGTGGCCCATAACGTCGTGGCCGTCGCGCTTGGGCAGCGCACCATCACGCGCTACACCCAGGCTCCAGACCCGAACGAAGAAGTCCTGCTAACATGGGGACTGAACCTTAACGAGATGCAGCGTGCTCAACTCGTCTCATCTGGGCTCTCTGCGGAGATGCTTCTGCGGAGCATCCATACAGTCAACCCCACCTGGGCTTGGGTACGACGAAAGGAAGGGGATTCGATTCCGGCCCCCTGCGTCATTCACCTGAAGCCAGACGGTGCCAGTGGCCACTACTCAGGCGTCACCAGCGTGGATGCGCACCGTGCCCGGGTAGAGGATCCCCTCCTTGGACTACGGGGGTGGGTTGACGTGCGAGCGCTCAACGATTCCGCCAGTGGCTTCTTCCTGGTTCCCGATGCATCGGCTCTGGGCTCAGATTTTGAAGTGGCCGGTCCAGCGCAGCTAGAGCAGGTTTTTGGCCGCAGTTCTTGTCCTGGCGGTGTGGATCCGGAAGGTTGCCCGAAAGACAAACCCAAATGCGGAGGAATGCCGGTGGCGTCATTTTCACGAACGGTGCCGGGTGTGGCGATCCACGATCAACCTCTACAGTATCGCCCCCTCTACGGGCCCTACCCCGATCTAACAGTTGAGTACCACCAGAACAATTTCAGTGGGGATTTCACCGTCACCGACACCTCCCATATCGGCCCAGGTTGGAAGGTTTCCGTCTATTTGTTCGTATGCGCCATCAATGGCAATCCGGTCGCAGGGCTGGACGACCTCCGTGTGGTTGATTCTTCGGGATATTTTGATTATGGGCTGGCGGGTGCGAAGAAGTCTCCGGAACGTCCGACGATTTCAGTCTTGACGCCGGGGTACCGGCTCACCTTCCCAGATGGCAGCGTAGTGGATCTTCAACGCCCAAATGGTCCCGCCCCCACTCGATATTATGCCACCGCAATCAAAGACCCACAGGGCCTTCAATGTTCGCTACAGTATGATTCGCAGAACCGACTGAGCCAGATCATCGATGCAACTGGCAGAGTTACTCTTTTCAATTATTCTGGTACCGATACGAAGATTCAGAGCATCGAAGACCCGTTTGGGCGTGTTGCCTCCTTTGGTTATGATGTCTCCGGGCGGCTTTCCTCGATAACGGATCCGGCGGGAATTGCCTCCTCCTTCACTTACATGCCGACAGAGGTCGCGAAAGTTTCCAGCATGACGACCCCGTATGGCACAACAAAGTTTGAGTACGGCGACCACCAACCGGTGAACGGCTCGTCGGTTGCTTATAGTGACGGTTGGTGGATCAGCGCCACAGACCCAGCCGGGTTCACCCAGCGGGTTGAGTGGTTCTACCATGACGGGTTTACTGCGTTCACGCTCGGCGCACAGGCTGAGCCGCGCCCTCCCGCATCGATCCTCGTTGGCACTTCTGCCGTTCCGTTCATTCCCTCCGTGGCCGACCCGAACGGCGGTTATGTCGGGAATCATTTTCACGTGACGATGTCCTGGGACCGCAAGCAGTGGCGGGAGTATCAAAATGCGCTTGCCACCAATCCGAACGCAGACCGTACGGCCTTTGCGTCCATGTCCCTTTGGCTTTTGCAGCCAGGGACGGGTTTATCCACCAGTGTTCCCCACGCTGTCCATGCGCCCGGAACTGCGGCCAGTTGGTTCAACTATCCTGGGCAGGCGTCTAACTTCCCGGCAGAGGGAGGGAGTTCCCACTTGCCAAGCAAAACTGCTTTCCAGACGGAGAACGAAAATGGTGTTGTCACTTGGGTGATGACTCAGCAGGACTACAATGCGCTGGGTTATCCCACCTTGTCAAAAGACGAGCGTGGCCGACAGAAAAAGCTCAACTACGCGGCCAATAATCAGGACGTGACGACCGAACAGTATTGGAATGGCAGTGCTTGGGTGACCATTCGGACATTCGGATCCTACGTCAATCATCTTCCGGGAACGGTCACTGAAGCCAGCGGGTTGATCACAGCTTACACTTACAACGCCAAGAATCAGGTAACCATCATTGATGTCAAAAAAGGCACCCAGACCGAAAAGACACGGTACACCTACGACACAGACGGACAAGGAACCCCGGACGGGCTCCCCGGATACCTGATGAAGGTCGAACAGACCAGCCCGGCGAGCGCCTCACAGTGGGTCACCACAGACACCTACACCTATGATGCCTTTGGTCGGATGGAAACCCACAGTGATGCCACTGGCTACACCAAAACCTACATCTATGATGCTTTGGATCGCCTGGTGTTGGTGCAATATCCAGATAGCACCTCCGAGCAGTATGAATACACCACCCTGGATGTCACCGCATCGAAAGACCGCGCTGGGCGCTGGAGCCGGTCCGCTTACAACGGCATTCGCAAAAAGGCGGCGGACATGGATCCCGCAGGCAAAATTTCGCAATACGAATGGTGCAGTTGCGGTGCCATGAAGAAACTCATCGATCCCGCAAATCGAGTGACGACTTGGAAGCGCGACATCCTCGGTCGGGTCACGGAGAAGGTCATGCCCGATCAGACCACCAAAACGACCTATACCTATGAAGCCAGAAGTGGGCGGCTTGCCAGCATGACGCGTCCAAATGAGCAGGGCGGTTCATCTCCAACCGTGTCCTACCGTTACCACATCGACGGGCGTCTGCGAAAAGAAGACTACAGCGATCCAGGCACGCCCGACGTGACGTACCATTACACCACGACTCTGACTGGCAGTACGCTGGAGCCGCTGGGTCGCCTCACGTTCGTTCAGGATGGGATCGGACAGTACAACTTCGCCTACGTCGCCTACACGAGCACAGCATCGACTGCGGGGGAAGGTAAGTTGTCCGGCGTGGATGGTCCCATTGTCAACGATGACATTATCTTCTCTTACGACTGGCGGGACCGACCCTATCGAAACATCGTTCGCAGCGACGCGGGGACGAATTTGAGGCTTGAAGACCGGACCTGGGATTCGTTGGGCCGTCCTAAAACCGTCGTGAACGCCATCGGCACCCACACTTTCGGTTATCTGACGCCCCTGCGCCGTCCGGACACGCTTACCGCGCCGAACACCCTCGTCACCAGCTTCACCTATTTTGAGAACAACGTGCCCTTTAATTTGGCGCAAAGGTTGTGGAGCATCACTCATCAACGGGGGGCGGTGGAAATCGGTTACCACGACTACAATTACAATCTCGATAGTTCGGGCCAAATGACCAAGTGGGAGCAGCGAGCCAGCGGATTGCCAAACTGGTATTGGTGGTATAGCCACAACCGCTCCGATGAATTGACCAGTGCCATCCGGTTTGATCACACCTCACAATCCGTTGACGAGCAGACCTGGGCGCTGGATAATGCAGGGAACTGGCTGTCCCACACGACTACCGATGCAAACACAGGCGCTGCCATGGAAACACGCACGCACGACATCATGAACCGCCTCACCCAGCGCGGTGGCTCAGGCTCCACCGTCGTGGAGGGACACCTCAATGAGTTCGCTACCGTCACCGTCAATGGCCAGCCAGCGGAAGTGAAGGGCTTTTGGGGCATGTGGGGTAATGGCGGTTACCGATTCCGGCGCGTGGTGCCGGTAACGGAGGGCGTGAACAGCTTCAACGTCACCGCCACAGATCCTAACAACGAGACCACCAGCCAGAACTACGAGTTCAGTGTCAGCGGTGTCACCCATACCCTGACGTATGACGCCAATGGCAACATGCTCAGCGATGGCAGCGGCACGCGCAGTTTTGTCTGGGATGCGAAGAACCGGCTCAAAAAAGTGATTGTCGGGGCCACCACTTACGAGTGGGATTACGACTACCGCGACCGCCGGGTGAAGGAGTTTGCGTATGCCACCGGCGCGGCCAAACCGGTGATCCCGGCCAAGATCTTCATCTGGATCGGCAATGACCTCGTGCAGGAGCGCACCGGCACAGCGGCGAACACCGGCACCCTGTCACGCAACCACTTCTTTGGAGGCTTCGCCGATGGCACCACAGTCGCCAACAGCGTCAAATACCAGACCACCACCGATCACCTGGGCAACGTGCGGGATGTGCTGACCACCACCGGCACGCTGGCAGCGCGGTACGACTACACCCCCTACCAGAAGCCCATCCGCGTCGGCACGCACACCGTCGATGCCAGCCTCCTGACGATCGGGAGATACTACCACCATGAGGCGAGCGGGCTGGAATTGGCGCTGTATCGGGCGTATGACGGTGACTTGGGAAGGTGGATCAGCGAGGACCCGATTGAGGAACGGGGTGGATTGAACTTGTATGAATATGTCGGCTCAAGCCCAGTGGCGTCGGTGGACGAGTTGGGTCTTGATACGCTGATTGGCTGGGTGCCAATGGGCGGTGTTCTAGTTCCTCTCTCTAGCAAAGGAAATGTCGTTCCAGGCTCAGGCGGGAATTCTCAGAATTGCTTCGGCTATGCCACAGGGGGCGGCGATGACAGAGAAGTCCCCCTGTGGCCAGAGAAGCTCAAAAAACGGGGATGTTCAAAAGTTGACTGTAGCAAGGCATGCCCAGCCGGATTCTATAAGGTTCTGATTATCACAGGCAAAGGTGGGCTGGATCCTCACGTTTATCGGCGTGATCCCGAAGGGTGGTCATGCAAATATGGAAACCTCCCGATCGCAACCGGCATTCCAGACCCTTACGCCGATTATGAGCAGGTGTACCGGTGGCAACAAGCTGGCCAACAAGCGACATGTTACTGTTGTCCAAGCAAATAGTGATGGTAACTTCGCCAAGCGACTGATGCCGGTATTTTCCCGCTTACAAAATACTTCAGAACCTCCTCCCTCTATCCTCGCCATGAAACTCGCCATCGCCCTTTTTGCCTTCAGTTTCTCCATCTTTGCAAATCCGCCAGATCCCACCCTTACACCCATCTTTGATCCGGTGGAACTTCAGTTCAAGGCCAGCTATCACCGCTGGGCAGCCGCCATTTATGACAATCCGCGCATTCTATTAAGCAGCATTTACCAGCCTTACATCGAACTTCCCGAATATCAGGAAATCATCAAGCTTGGAAGACCAGCCATCCCCTACATCGTTGCCGAGATGATGCGGGAAGACAGCGAGTTTGGAATAGATCTGAGGTATGCTATCATCGAAATACTGGGTAAAAAACTATCGGATTTTCCCCGGTCGGGAGGGGCCAAAGAAAATAACCTGGCATTGGTGAAACAACTCGAGGCCGAAGGAATTCTTGCTCCAGGGCCCAGGCCAAACCCGGCTCCGAAGGAAGCCAAGAGTGGCGACCAAAAATGATGGGCAAAAACAGGCAAAGATGACAAACAACGTAAACCACGGAAAAGCAGTCAGCAACAATATAGTTGCTCAGCGTGCCGCCCCGCGTTAGCTTCCGTCTCTGACCATGGCTGCCATCCCCATTCCTCGCCCCCCTGATCCTGCGGTGTTGATGGCGGATCCCATCCTTCCCTTGAAGGCTCGCACCAATCCTTATGTGGATATGTGTCGCTTGCGGCGGCGGCGGTTGCGGATCAAACAGACGGGAATGGCGGGGTCCTCCACTTGCTTTCACCTGATGTCGCGCACCTGCGGCGGGACGGTGTTCTTTGATGAAACGGAGAAGGAGGGGCTGGTCTTGGTTTTGAAGCGGCTGGCGGCGTTTTGTGGGATCAAGCTGATCACCTACTGTGTGATGGGGAATCATTTTCATGCGCTGGTCCGTGTGCCGAATCGTGAGGAGTGGCTCAAACGCTTCGAGGGTAAGGGCGGTGAGGCGATGCTGTTGGAGCACCTGCGCACGCTGTACAGTAAGGCGTTTGTGGAACTCTTCCGGTTGGAGCTCGAACGCTTGCGCAAGGAGGGGAGGGAGAGCGAGGTCAAAGGTTATTTGGACGCGATGAAGGCGAGGTTTTGTGATATCTCCGTGTTCTGCAAGGAGGTGAAATCGCGGTTCTGCAAGTGGTACAACAAGCGCCACAGGCGTCGCGGAACCTTGTGGATGGAGCGGTTCAAGAGTGTGATCGTGGAAGGGAAGCGCGGAGACTGTGGTGAGCAACGGGCGAAGAGCCAGTTGGACGCCCTGAAGGTCATGGCCGCGTACATTGATCTCAATCCAGTGCGGGCAAAGATGGTCAAAAAGGCGTCCGAGTATCGCTGGAGTGGATGGGGGGCAGCGCTGGAGGGGAGCAAGGAAGCGATAGCGGGTCTGTGCGACGTGACGGAGACCAAACCTGCGCAGTGGGAAACCGAAGGCCGTCGGGTCTATGGGCGGTGGTTGGTCGTGGCTGAGGATGGGGAGGCAGCAGAGCGCCGCCGTGATGGCACAACAGTGGAGTCCGAAGTCGTTGAAGAAGCAGAGTTGGGGAACTGTTTGATGCGAACGGTGAGGGCCTTCACGCGCGGGGTGGCGGTGGGGAGCGAGGCCTTTGTGGAAGCCATTTTTCAGAGTCACCGACCGCAGTTTGGACCGCGTCGAGTATCGGGAGGCCGCTGGTTGGACGGGGACACTCGAAAGGTGGTCGATGGATTGCGGACCTTGCGGGATCTAAGGGCGAGGCGAGAGCCTGATTCGTGACTGCCCGCTCTGGGGCCACTCCCAGCGCGCAGATTGATTGACGGGACACGGCATTCTGTGATCAAACTACGCTTCCGCACAACTATTGATGATGATTTGGTCACAAAACTACGATCCGCTGGGGCATCCGCTACTTTCCGCCCTTGTCGCGGCTGTTCCGGTCGCGCTGCTGCTGGGGCTGCTGGCTATTTGGCATGTGCGGGCACAGGTGGCGGCGGCGGTTGGGCTGGCCTGTGCTGCGCTGATCGCGATGGCGGTGTTTCGGATGCCAGGGCAAATGGTCGGGATGGCGGCGGGCTATGGGGCGGGTTTTGGGCTGTTCCCGATTGGGTGGATCATCGTGAATGCGATCTTCATTTATCAGATCGCGGTGGAGACGGGCCAGTTCGCTGTCCTTCAGAAGCAGGTGGCGGGTCTGTCTGCGGATCGGCGTATTCAGGCGCTGCTGATCGCCTTTAGTTTTGGGGCGTTCATTGAAGGGGCGGCAGGGTTTGGTGCACCTGTTGCTATCACGGGGGCACTGATGATCGGCCTGGGGTTTCGTCCGCTGGAGGCTGCAAAGTTAGCGCTGATCGGCAATACGGCTCCGGTCGCTTTTGGGGCGCTGGGGACTCCGTTGCTGACGCTGGCAAAGGTCACGGGCTTGGACTTGGGCGACCTGAGCGCGATGGTCGGCCGACAGTTGCCCATTTTTTCAGTGCTGGTGCCGTTTTGGCTGGTGGTGGCGCAGTGCGGTTGGCGGGGGATGGTCGGCGTGTGGCCCGCGTGTCTGGTGGCGGGGTTGAGCTTTGCAATGATGCAGTTTTGGGTCAGCAACTACCATGGCCCCTGGCTGGTAGATATCGCGGGTGCGATTGTGTCGATGCTGGCGCTGGTGATCCTGACAAAGTTTTGGCAGCCAAAAGACGCCCCAGCAGCGGTGCGGACGGAGTCGGAGCCTAGTGTGGGAGTGTGGCGGGCCTGGGTGCCCTGGGTTTTGCTTTCGGCATTCGTTTTTCTGTGGGGATTGCCTGTGGTGAAAGACCAACTTGATGGTTGGGTCAAGTGGAGCACCCCTGTACCTGGCTTGCATCTCGCGGTGCAAAAGATGCCGCCGGTGGAGCTGCATCCAGAGCCCGAAAAGGCGGAATATACATTAAACTTGCTGTCTTCTACGGGCACGGCACTGCTACTAGCCGGGATTTGCGCTGGGGCCTGCCTGGGACTGGGACCCTTGGGGTTGCTGCGAATCTATCGACAGACGCTGTGGCGGCTGCGGGTGTCTCTGCTGACAATCGCGCTGATGCTCGCCTTGGGTTTCACTGCCCGATACAGTGGCACGGACACGACGATGGGGCTGGCGATGGCTGGCACTGGGTTTTGGTTTCCTTTTTTCTCGCCGATCATTGGCTGGCTGGGGGTGGCGCTGACGGGTAGCGATACATCCTCAAACGTTCTGTTTGGGAATCTCCAAAGCGTTACGGCGCAACAACTTGGCCTGCCAGCCGTGTTGATGGCGGCGGCCAATAGTTCTGGCGGGGTCATGGGTAAAATGATCGATGCGCAGAGTATCGTCGTCGCTAGCGTGGCTACGGGCGGGCACGCCGATAGTCCTGACGCGGGGACGGTGCTGCGGGCGGTGTTTTGGCACAGTGTGGGGCTGGCGGTGGCGATGGGGGTGCTGATCATGATCCAGGCCTATCTGATGCCGTGGATTGTGCCGGGTTGAAGTCGGGTGAATTCTCCCCTATGAATGACTTATGCAATCCCATCCTGACATCCACGCCTGCGATCACGTTCACGCCCGTTGCGAGAACAAGGATCTGGTATCGGCCGCGGTGGAACGTGCCAGAGAGGCCGGACTGCGCCGCACGCGGGCGCTGGAGGATGTGCTGCATATCCTGGTGGAGGCGCATCGGCCCCTGACCCTGGCTGATGTGGCAGAGAGTGGCCAACTCGGCAGCGGGGCGGATCGGGCGACCGTCTATCGTCTCCTGCTGCGGTTGGAGGAGCGTGGCGTGATCCGGCGGCTCGGCCTCCACGACCGGAGTGCGTATTACACCATGGTCTTTCCTGGGGAGCATAATGATTACCTCATCTGCAACCGCTGCGGGAAGATCCAGCGTCTCGAGATTGCGTGCCCGGTGGAGGCACTGGAGGCTCAGATCGCCCAACAGTCGGGTTTCGCGAGCCTTTATCATGAACTGGAGTTTTATGGGGTTTGCCCCGCCTGTTCGGCTGGGTGACAAATGGATTGCTTCCTGGGTTGCGTTCTTGGCCGGAAAAGGGTTGAGTAGGGGCCTTAATTCGCGCCATGCACATCGCTGACATTTTCTCCCACCGACGTCCGACCTTTTCTTTCGAGTTCTTCCCGCCCAAAACGGTGGAGGCCTCTGAGACGCTGTTCCAGACCATTGAGGAACTGGAGGCCTTCAAGCCCGATTTTGTGAGCGTCACCTATGGAGCAGGCGGCTCGACCCGTGAGATGACGCATGATCTGGTGGTGCGGATCAAGACGAAGACCTCGCTAGATCCCATCCCGCATCTCACCTGTGTCTGTCATTCCGAAGCAGATGTTGCCGCCATCCTGGAGCGTTACGCGGCGGCTGGAGTCAGCAATATCCTGGCGCTCGGTGGGGATCCACCGCGCAATCTCGAGGGCTATGATCGTGCGAAGGATGCCTTCCAGCATGCGGCTGATCTGGTGCGCTTCATTCGGCAGTTCAACGCGCAGGGTGTGCACCCGGACAAGCGTGGTTTTGGTATCGGAGTCGCGGGCTTTCCGGAGGGGCATCCCGCGACGCCTAATCGTGTGCAGGAGATGGACCATCTCAAGGCGAAGGTGGACGAGGGTGCGGACTACATCTGCACGCAGTTGTTTTTTGATAACCACGATTTCCTGGACTTCCGGGATCGCTGTGATCTCGCTGGGATCAATGTGCCGATTGTGGCGGGGATCATGCCCATCACCTCTGCGTCAGGAATGCGCCGCATGGCAGATCTGGCGGCTGGGGCGCGGTATCCCGCAAGGCTGCTGCGCGTAATCCAGGCGGCGGGTGATGACGAAGAAAAGGTGCAGCAGGCAGGTGTGCAATACGCCATCGGGCAGTGCCGTGAATTGATCTCCGAAGGCGTGGACGGCATTCACTACTACACATTGAACAAATCCCGGGCCACACGGGATATCTATGCCGGGCTGGCGGCTGATCCCGCCTAGCGAACACCTGACCCCACGATGTCATGAGCGATGACGCACCCCTGATCGGAGCCGTCGAGGGCGGCGGCACTAAATTTGTCTGTGCGGTTGGCACAGGTCCCAACAACATCCTCGAGACCGTCCGAATCCCCACCACGACGCCAGCGGAGACGCTGGAGGCAGTTGGGCGCTTTTTTGTCGCCGCAAAGACTCGCCATGGGGCGGTGGAGGCTATTGGTATTGGCTGCTTTGGCCCTGTGGATCTGGACCCAAAAAGTGGAACCTATGGTTACATCACGACTACCCCAAAACCGGGTTGGCAAAACACGGACATCGTTGGTGCACTCCGGCAGCGCTTTCGTGTGCCGATTGGCTTTGATACGGATGTGAATGCAGCCGTTCTGGGGGAGTATCTCTGGGGGGCGGGGGAAAAGATGGACCCACTGGTTTATCTCACGATTGGCACAGGCGTCGGCGGTGGTGTGTTGGTAAACGGTCACCTTTTGCACGGGCTCTTGCATCCAGAGATCGGTCACATCCATGTGCCGCCGCCTACAGATTCGCAGGCCATCGATAAATCGGGGCAATGCCCCTATCACAAACATTGCGTTGAAGGCTACGTCAGCGGGCCTGCCATCGCGAATCGGTGGGGGGCGCGGGCTGATCGATTGCCAGCAGACTCGCCTGCGTGGGCAGAGGTTGCAGATGTGCTGGCTCACGCATTGGTGAATCTGACCCTCACGCTCTCTCCCCGTCGTATCATTTTGGGTGGGGGTGTGATGGAGCAGGAGCATCTCATCAGTCTGATTCGCGGGCGTTTTCGCGGAATCCTCAACGGATATATTTCCAGTACAGCCATCACGAAAGACCTAGACTCCTACATTGTGCGGCCCGGGCTCGGGAATCGATCTGGCCTGCTGGGTGCACTGGCTCTCGGGCGTGCCCAGGCAAACCTCAAGCGCAAGAAGCAATCGGACGGGTGATCGGGCGATCAACGGCTGCGGCGCTTTAATCGATCCACCAGCACTGCGCCCAGCAATACCAACCCCAAGACGACGTTTTGGGTGTCCACATCGACGTTCATGAGGTTCATGCCGTTTTGAATCACCGCGATGATGAGGGCACCCACTAAGGTTCCGAAGACTTGGCCCTGCCCGCCACTGAGGCTGGCACCGCCGACCACCACCGCAGCGATGACGTACAGCTCATAAGTTTGCCCGTAGTTGGCCGATCCGCTTTTCAAGTTTGAGGCCATCACGATCCCTCCCAAGCCTGCGAGTGCGGCGCTGATGGTATAGGCGAATCGAGTGATGTGCCCGACCCGTAGGCCCGAGATCATCGCGGCATCAGAATTGCCGCCCACCGCATACAGATGCCGCCCGAGAGCTGTGTGACGCATGAACCAATGCGCTGCTGCGTAGAGGACCAACATCAGAACGACGGCATTCGGAATGCCAAAAAGATCTGCACCACGGCCTAGCCAGACAAAGCTATCCGGCACCTGGTAAACGGATTGGTGCTCCGTGATGCGGCCCGCTGCGCCGCGTGCCACGAGCATCATGCCTAGCGTCACGATGAAGGCTGGCACTTGGAAAAAAGTGACCACTGCACCCGTCAGCCACCCTACCGCTGCGCATAAGCCCACTGCCGCTACGCAGGCCAATGCCATGCCCCCGGCTGTGGCCGCCATGCCACCCAGAACATCGCGAATCAGCAAGGTTGCTACCACCGCAGCTAGGGCAATGAGGCTGCCCACAGAAAGATCGATGCCACCACAAATGATCACCAAGGTCATCCCGATGGCTAAGATCGCGATCACCGCGATTTGATTGGTGATGTTCAACAAGTTTTGAGTCTGCAAAAAGGCCGAAGATCTCTCCGCCTTGGAGGCCCGCACCACGGGATGCCCAAGAGTGGGGAAGTCGCTGGCCAAATCCCCGAAGACCAGCCATGAGGCAGTAAAGGGATTGCACGCCACCACATCGATGGACCCGCCAACGGTTGCCTCTTTTTCCAGTGCTGCCCGTGCGTCGCTAGGCTCGCCCTTGATCACTGCGATCACCTCTGCCCCTCCCGTCCTCAGCGTTTCCTCCAAGGTCGCGGCGAAAAGGGCATCGTCTGGCTGGGATCGGACGGCGATAACCACTCTCAGGCGATTAGACTGCTGGCTGAGAATTTCCGTTCCCAGTCGTCGCGCCGCCCCCGCATCGTTAGGGGCGAGTTCGCGGAGGGTCAGCACACTAAAAAGGGCGCATAACCCTACTAGCACGCCAAGCATTCCCAGATCATTCAGCCTTCGCCACATCGGGCTATCCTGGAACATTTTGAGTTTTGGGACAAGCCAAAGTCCTCAGTTGCCTTGAGAAGTCATGTCCTCTAGAATGGAACCCGTATGGGACGCCTAATGAGCAATCCTTTCCCCGGCATGAACCTGTGGCTTGAGCCCCACTGGCACTCCGTGAATGCAAGCTTCCTCACCTATGCTCGCGATCAAATTTCTGACCAACTTCCGGACGATCTGGCCGCTTTGACGGAGGAAGAGATCAACATCGAAACCCTGCGTGACGATATTTTCACGAGGATCCGGCCCGATATCAATATCCGCCAGACTTCGTTTGAACCCAAGACCTGGACAGGCCCGGTGGCGGGTGCTGGTATTGATCAAGAGGAGGGTGTGGTCGTCATGTTGGATGAGCCGGTGCATCGCTGCATCCAGATCGTCGATGGTGCGGGTGCTTTGATTACTGCCATCGAGCTTTTGAGCCCGACCAATAAGCGTGACTCTCGTGCTCGCGATGCCTATCGGCGCAAACAGGTCACCTACCAAGAGGGCGGCATCAATTTGGTGGAGATCGATCTGATCAGTCGCGGGGATCCGATTTTTCGGGCTGATCCCCTTCACTTTGGGCAATGGTGCGACACTCCCTATGGAGTCTGCGTCTGGCGGGCAAGAGAGCCGGATAAGGCCTTGGCGCGACCCATTCATTGGCGTCATAAGTTGCCTCGCATCGCGATCCCGCTCCGCCCGACTGACCCGGATGTTTACCTCGATTTGCAGGTGGCGCTCAACCTCAGTTACGAGCGCGGCCGCTACGCCAATCTCATCGATTATTCATGTCCTCCCTTTGCACTGCCTGATGAGATCATGGAGTGGACTGATGCCGTGCTGAAGGAAAAAGGACTGCGTGCCGTCACTTGAAAACCACATCCACGCCCATGGCGCTTTCGCGGGCAAATTTGGGGATCCACTGGGGGCGGCGTTTTGAGATCACGCGATAAATGAGGGACAGAAGGTGAAGCGTCACAATCCGATCTACCCACCGATAGCCGCGATGCTTGCGCATGAAGAGTTGCAGAGCCCACCCGAGGTGACGACGCTTCAACAGCAACGGAGTGAAGTCTGTCTTCACTCGATAGCGTGCGCGCAGGCCTCGCTTGGGGTATTTGGCTTTGTAGGCCTTTTTGGCGGCGCGGATCTTTGCCTCCATTTCTGGGGTGAAGGGCAGCAGGCAGTATTCCCGTGCCAGGGCTAGGAGCCGGAAGGTGTCGTGCATGTAGGTGATGTCTTCCACCGGCACTCCCGCCTTTGCTGCCAGCGGTTCCATGCGCTCTAAATTGTCCAGGCATCGTGCTGCGGAGCGGAGTGCGGCCTCTGGATCTTTGACAAAGTAGTGCACCACTTTCTTGATGCTGTGGCTGACGAAAATATTGCACCAATAGACCTGCAGCAGCGGCGGGATCCGCACCCGGCGGAAGAAGAGCTTCTGTTGCGCAAATTCCTCCACATAGAGAAGCTCCCGAATCACCTCATCCGAGAGTCGGAGTAGCTCGATCAAGGCATCGGCGTCGCCCAGGCCACGCAGCTTTGCAAAGTCACGAACGGCATCGGCTACCACTGCCCCGTGCTTCACGATCTGGATGGTGACATAGGTATTCAGATCGGTCCACACCGCTTCGGGTTGCAGGAAGGCCAGTCGGCGAAAGGGCACCCAGCCTCCTGTCTGGCACCACACCATGCAGCCGATCACGTTGGCACCTTGACTCAGTTCCCGCAGATAACGCTCATACTCCCAGCCAACAAAGGATGGATATTCCCCACAGCCCTCATATTCCCGTCGCGCCTGGAGCTCGATGATCTTTGGAATCGGGTTGCGGAAGAAGTTTTTGTTGAGTGGGAGGTAGCGGAAGAAGTCCGACTCTCCGTATTTCATGGAGATCACCAACGAGGGGCTTTGGATCCCGTCAAAAACCGCAGCAAATGTATCTCGGTGCCACATCAGGTCCCCGATTTTGTAGGCTCCGACGGTCCATGTCCGAAAGATGAGACGCTTCTTCCGCTCATCAAAAATCGGCAGCAGGGCGTCCAGTAGTTCCCGGGCTTGAACTGGTTTTTGGATGACCAAGTCGCTGTGAAAGTCGTCGCGCACATCTTTGCCATCGGATTCCCCAATGCGCAGGATCACACCAGACACCTCGGGAAAGGTGGTCAAAAACTCCGCCAGGAGGGAGCGCAGCATTTCATTGACCGTGCGCCCGGTCGCAGCCATCTGAGCCCGCATGGCGGCCGTGGCGGAAAAGACGTCCATCGTCACAAAGATCTGGAGCCCCGCTTGGCGAAGAACTTGAAAACAGAGGCGAAATTCCTCTCGATACCGCGCCACGCGCGCCCGCACGTCGGGCTCCAGCCACTCGTGGTCAGTCAGATGGGAAACGTCGTCCAGTGATGCAGAGTCGTAACCCCAAGCGGCGGCTTCTTTGGCTACGATCTCCAGATCTGCTCTGACCTTGGCCCAAAAAGCTTCGCCATCTCCCGATTCAGTCTGCTCCGCCACATGCGCCCACGGAATTTTCGACCAGTTGATGGTCCGTCGGTCGTAGCCGCGAAAAAACGGCCCGATAACATCGATGAGGTGAATGCGCTCCAAGCCCGGTCTCTGACGCTCCGCTGTCCAATGATCTCAATGGACGAAATGAAACGATTTCGTCACCGTGAATCCCCGTTCGACATTCGTCCGTCGTCATTCATGATTGATTCCCGATGTCCGTTTTTGATCTCAATACCAGCTACAGCCCCCAGGGCGACCAGGCCCAGGCAATTGCAAAGCTGACAAAGTCCGTGCGGGCAGGGAATCGGCACCAGACATTGCTGGGGGTGACGGGGTCTGGGAAGACCTTCACGATGGCCAACGTCATCGCCAACATCGGGAAGCCAGCGCTGATTTTCTCCCACAACAAGACGCTGGCCGCTCAGCTCTACTCGGAGTTTAAGAATTTCTTTCCGCACAACGCGGTGGAGTATTTTGTCAGCTACTTCGATTATTACCAGCCGGAGGCCTACCTGCCGCGCACGGACACCTACATCGAAAAGGACAGCAACGTGAACGATGAGATTGAACGGTTGCGGCTGTCATCGATGGGATCGCTGATTACCCGCAAGGACGCGATTGTGATCGCAAGTGTGTCCTGCATCTACGGCTTGGGTTCGCCGGAGGATTATGAGGGGATGATGCTGCCGATCCGGACGGGATTGCACCTGAGCCGCGAGGAATTGCTGATGAGGCTGGTGGATATGCTCTACGAGCGCAATGACGTCGTGCTCAAGCGTGGTGCGTTCCGCGCACGCGGCGATGTGGTGGAGATGGTCCCTGCCTACCTGGATAGCGAGGGCATCCGTATCGAGTTCTTTGGCGATGAGATCGAACGCATCAGCACGATTGACGTGTTGACTGGAACGGTAACGATGAAGCTGCCTAGTTACACGATTTTTCCAGCAAAGCAGTTTGTGACACCTGGGGATAAACTGCGCAAGGCCATCGTGGCGATTCGGGCGGAGATGGAGGAACGTGTAGCTTGGTTTGAAAAGGAGGGGAAGCTCCTGGAGGCTCAGCGCCTGAAGATGCGCACGGAATACGATATCGAAATGATGCAGGAGATGGGATTCTGTCAGGGCATCGAAAACTACAGTCGCCACCTGACGGGGCGTGTTCCTGGCGCGACACCTGGCACGTTGCTGGACTTTTTTCCCGATGATTTTTTGTGCTTTGTGGATGAAAGCCACGCGACGATTCCGCAGATCGGCGGGATGTTTGAGGGTGACCGCAGCCGAAAGACGGTGTTGGTGGATCATGGCTTCCGCCTGCCGAGCGCTCTAGACAACCGTCCGCTGCGGTTTGAAGAATTCATGAACAAGGTGGGCCAGTTGGTTTACGTCAGTGCGACACCTGCGCGATTTGAGATTGAGAACAGTGTAGTGGGTAACAAGGGCTACATCCCCCACAAGCGGGACCGTATCGGCGAGCAGGAGACGGTGCCCGCTCTCCTGCCGCGCATCTCTGGAAGTTCGGAGTCGATCGAGAGGTTTGATGTCGAGACGCGTGGCAAAAACTTGATTGTGGAGCAAATCATCCGCCCCACGGGTCTGCTGGATCCGATCATTACGATCAAGCCGCTGAAGGGGCAGATTGACGAGACGATGGAGCAGTGCCGCCAGCGAATCGAGCGGGGGGAACGTGTGCTTGTAACAACTCTGACGAAGCGGACGGCGGAAGATTTGACGGATTATTTGCGGGAGCTCGGCCTAAAGGTGCGTTACTTGCATAGCGAGATCGATGCCATCGAGCGTGTGGAAATCTTGCGGGCGTTGCGTGCGGGCGACTTTGACATCCTGGTGGGCATCAACCTGTTACGTGAGGGATTGGACCTTCCGGAGGTGAGCTTGGTCTGCATTTTGGATGCAGACAAGGAGGGCTTCCTCCGCAGCGAGACATCGCTGATGCAAACGGCAGGCCGCGCTGCGCGTCATGTGAATGGGGAGGTGATCCTATTTGCTGACATTCAAACCAAGAGCATCCAGGCCCTGCTCGCGGTGAGTGGGTATCGTCGGCAGGTTCAGATGGATCACAATGAAGAGCACGGCATCACGCCGCAGACGGTGCGCCGTGCGGTCCAGGAGAGCCTTCAAATGTTTACCAAGGCGCGGGAGTTGGAAGAAAATGTGGTGCGCGAAGGTGGTGGTGATTTTGTGATCACGGAGGTGCTGAGTGAGCTGGAGGCGGAGATGGCGCAGGCAGCGGCGAAGTTGGAGTTCGAACGTGCGGCACTGCTGCGCGATCAGATTCGTGAACTAAAGAAGCAGGCAGGAATGAGCACCGACGACACTGGTGCGCCCTTCCAGCGCAAGAAGGTGGACTACCGCGACGGCTTGAAAGGGAAGAGGCGTGGTGGCGGTAAGAAGCACTGAGGCTACAACGGTTCGCGACCGGTAGCTTCGATGAACTGCTTCTTCAGTGACTCATAGCCCTCCTGCCACTGGTCAACGACCCGCTGGTATTCCATGAGCTGCTTTTCCAAAAGCTGAACGCGGTGGTGCAGCCCTGCCTCTGGGTCTCCATCCCGCCCGTACTGAGTGCCCACAAAGGTGGTCTCTGCGCTGCGAATGTGATGCGGGCTTGCCTGGAAGAACGGCAGGTCACCGAGGCGGTGTTCTTTGCCGTTGAGACAATTGATGACGGCGACGTGCTCGTTGATTTCCCCTGTGGCGAGGAATTCCTGAATGGTGGCGACGTTGGTGGGGCCGTAGAGGTAATTGTCTGACATTTCGATGAGCCAGTCCATCTGGAGTTCTTCGACCATCGGTGCCCGTAGCCAGGTCTCCTTGCCGTCGAGGCTGATCTTATCCAATGGAGATATCTTGGCCTCAGAGGCCCAGCCGATAATGGACTCAAGACTGGTCGGGCCAAAAACTTGCTTGTCCCCGGACTTCAAAACGTAGCAGTTGTCGTCGCTCATGATTCCCACATACTAATGGATCATGGGTGGGTGAGCCAAGCCCAAACTGAGGGGACCTGGAGCCGAGTGTCGGATTTGAACCGACGACCTGATGATTACAAATCAACTGCTCTACCACTGAGCTAACCCGGCAAAGGGAGGTGCCGCCGATATTGGCGGGCCGTGATTGTACCGCTTGTAAGGATCTTCGCAAGGACGAAATCGTGGGTTGCTCACTTGCTTGGTTTGGTTGAATATCCGGGGAAGTCCTCCTAATTCAGACCCAATGCCGCGCCTGCTCTTTGCCACCTCAAACGCCCATAAAGCCGACGAAGTTCGGGCTATGCTGGGATCCGGCTGGGAGGTTCTAGACTTGACTGCCTTCCCGCAACTCCCGCTGCCAGACGAGACGGGGGCTACATTCGCCGCCAATGCTGCCATCAAAGCGCTGGCTGCGAGTGGGGAACTGCCGGGATTGTACGTTTTGGCAGACGATTCTGGACTTGAGGTGGATGAATTGGGTGGGCTGCCTGGGGTGCGGTCTGCGCGATATTCTGGCGAGGGAGCGACGGATGCGAGCAATCGTCTGCTTTTGATTCAGAATTTGGTGGCGCTGGGCGCCGGTGGTCCGTTTGCGGGGCGCTTTCGATGCTCAATGGCGCTGGCGCTGGATGGTCAGGTGGTGGCTGCCACTGATGGCGCGGTAGAGGGGCAATTGCTGACGGAGGAACGCGGAAGCGGCGGTTTTGGTTACGATGCCCTTTTCATTCCGGTCGGATTTGACCAAACTTTTGGCGAATTGCCAGCGACGACGAAGAACCAATTGAGCCATCGGGCGAGGGCGCTGGAGGAGATGAAGCAGTGGATGATGGCCAATATCACACCGGACCGATGATCATGAAAAGCACAGACGCAACGGGGGGACGGTTGTCAGAGATGCTGAGGTTGATCCTCTGCGCCGTGGTATTTATTGCCAGTTGCGCGAAGAATCCGCCTCCGGCAATGCGAACGATGCCGCCATTCTTTGGCCAAGGTGGGATGGGGGCGTCTAACACTCTGCCACCGAGGCCGCCTGCGGAAAAAGCGGCGTCGGCTCCCGCTCCAGCGATATATCAGGCCACAACGGCCGCTCCGCTTTATCCAGTCTATCCGGCCTCGCCCGCAGCGCAGCAGGCCGCGCCTGCTCCGACTGCCGTGGGTGGGGTTGGTGCAGCGGGCTGGCGGTTGGTATCCCGTGCAAAAGAGCGGGCGCTGCCAGGTGGCGCACGCTACCAAGAGGCGCGTGTGCAGGGGGCGGGGGGAACGGTGGATCTGAGCTACATCGTTTTTGATAGCCGGGCTCATACGCTCCGGGTCATCGATCAGGCGGCACCACAGGGTGGGGGTGGGATCATCAGTGCGGCAATGCATTACCACGGCGCTGTCGCGGGGGTGAATGGTGGATTCTTTTCGAAGACCTTTCAGCCGGTGGGGCTGATGATTACTGGGGGGCGGACAGTGGAGCCGTTTACGGCGAGGTCGTCCTTGATCACTGGGATGGTGGCCGTTGCAGGTGGGGAGCCATATCTTCTTTGGAATGCGGAACACCAAGCTGGCGCTGGATTTTCTGATGCTTTGCAGGCTGGCCCACGGCTGGTGAATAGCAGTGTGGCCGTCGCCGGGTTGAGCGGAAAACGGGCGTGCCCACGAACTTTTGTCGCCACAGATGGGGGGCGACTTTGGGTGCTCGGGGTGGCGCGGTCTTGTTCGTTGGCGGCGTTAGCGGAGATTTTGTGCACCCCTCAAGTTTTTGAAATGAAGGTGATGCGGGCCTTGAATCTGGACGGCGGGCATTCGTCAGCGTTGTGGGCTGGGCCGACATCCGGCAGTGAGGTTTCACAACCGGGTTGGTCAACGGTGCGGAATTACTTGGGAGTGGTGCCGAAAAAATGAGGTTGGCGGGATTGGGACTGCGTGCTTGCGCGGGGCTGGGGTCAGAGGCATAGGCTTTGGAGTGAAACCGCATCTTCCGAATCATCCGACGCAGCTCTACCTCATCCGCCATGGGGAGGTGGAGGAACGCTACCATAAGGTTTTTGGAGGCTGCCGCATTGACATGGGGCTCTCTCCACTGGGCCACAAGCAGGCTGCGGCGGTAGCAGACTGGATGACTGGGGTGGAACTGGATGCCGTCTATGCCAGCCCGATGTTGCGAGTTAAAGAAACGATGGCACCACTGCTGGAGCGGCGTGGCATCTCCCCGGTGGTGATCCCGGGTCTGCGCGAGGTGGATTTTGGCGATTGGACGGGCTACCGCTGGGAAGGGGTGCAGGAACGTTTTGGGGTGAGCGCTTTTGACTGGTTAGAAATCATCGATGGCGGGGGCATCCCAAACGGCGAGACCGGCGCTGAGCTGGTGCATCGCGTCCTGCCTGCCGTGAACAAAATTTTGCAAGATACGCCCCACAAGTCGGCGGCGATCTATTGTCACGGCGGTATCATTCGAGTCATTCTGGCGTTGCTGCTGGACATGCCGCTCCGTCGGATGGCGCACTTTAATATCGATTACGGCAGCGTCTCGGTCGTGGAGATCCAACCGGAGAAGAAGCATGCGGTGGAGATCGAGCTCATGGGGCTCTGTCCGCTCCGCGATGCGGTGCCACGCTGAACTACTGCTCTGCCTCTGTCGCTGGACTGACCGTCTTGTGGGTGCCCCAGGCTTTCATGCAGGCGACGATGTTGGCCTCCTCGTAGGCAAGGGTGGCTTCGGTGCTCTTGTTATTTACCTGGGGAAGGGAAGAGGCGATGCCGCCCCGGACCCACGCGAGTGTGCGGGCGAGATCGGTGGCAGGGCGGTCCGGGAAGGTGGCCCAGTATTTTTGCGTGAGGCAGGGGATGGCCAGGGGATCGCGGGTAATCATCTCAAGATTCCAGGTGACCGTTGGGTTGGACTGTCTGCAGATCTCCTGCATCTGCGCAAGGTCCAATCGACCTTGGCCCAGGGGGACCTCCGAGAGCAGAAAGCCCTCTGCACACTCCTGGACGGCCATGTCCTTGATGTGGGTTGTGACGACGAATGGCGCTAGGGTCTTCACCACCTCCATGGGATCTTCCAAAAGGGCGATGCTATTTCCCGTGTCGATGCAGGAGCCGATGTGTGGGCTGCTGAGCTTCAGTAGCATCTCTGCCAGTTCGGCAGCTTGGAAGTCTTTGTGGTTTTCAATCCCGATGCGGACGTCGAGACGCCGTGCGATTGGTTCTGCCAATTGCATGGATCGCCACGCCCCCTCTTTGTAGCGCTGGAACTCTGAGACATGGCTGAAAATCTCGTAACGGCGGCCGCCCATGGCGCAGCGGAAGACGGTGGCACCCGCTTCGCGGGCGATGCGCAGTTCTTTTTCGAATCTGCCCACATCCGCACTGTCCGTCGGTAGGGCAAGACTGCCTTCGAGGTAGATGCCGTAGCTGTCCAGCGTGGCGCGTACTTTCCTGGCGAAGTCTGGGGTCCAGTCATCGACGAGGGTTTGGAGGCCAGCGACGCCGAGAGACTGGACGTGGTCCAAGACATCCAGGGCATTCAAGAATGGCGGGTAATGGATGCTTGAATGCTTACCGTGCCATCTTTTCCAATAGGAGTGGATGACGATTCCGAGATTGGCTTCGGGAGTGGTGGAGGTTGGAGCTGTCGTTGAGTCTGCGGCCATGAGAATGAAGTGAAAACGATCAACGCCCTCCAAAAATAGCGCTACCGACGCGGACAATGGTGGCACCTTCTTCAATCGCGACGGCGTAATCGTGGCTCATACCCATCGAGAGCCCAGGAAGGAGACACCCGGCGGTCGTTTGCAGGTGATCACGCAGTTCTCGAAGTTGGGTGAAATAGCGACGCGATGCTTCGGGATCTGGGTCAAACGGAGGGATGCACATAAGGCCCTGGATTTTCAGGCGGTCCATGGACAAGAGCTTTCCGATCTGCGTCGGCAGGTCCTTGAGTCCGAAGCCGTGTTTGGTGGATTCTTCAGCGAGGTTGATTTCGAGATAGACTAACGGTCGCAAGTCAAGCTCGGTAGCGATTCGCTGGATGTCGGCGGCGATTTCAATGGTGCCGACGCTGTGGATCGCCTCGACATGAGGGAGGATCTTGCGGACCTTGTTGGACTGAAGTGGGCCAATGAGGTGCCAGCGCAGGTGGGCGGGGAGTTGCGGAATTTTCCCCAGAACTTCCTGAACACGATTTTCCCCAAACAGGGTCTGGCCAGCATCGACGGCCTCTTGAATGACTGCGGCAGGGAAGGTCTTTGACACGGCCAAGAGCTCCACTTCGGCAGCAATCCGGCCACTGCGTTCACACGCCGCAGCGATTTTGGCGTGGATCGTATCGAGGTGATCTGCGACGGATGACATGCGGGAAAGTACGCTGCGGCTGCTGCGGGATGCAATGCCAGATTGTGGCGGTTTTGCGCTGCGGCGTCCGGTTTACAGTGTCGGCTGCGCTGTGCAGCGGAGACCTTCTCCTCTACCAAGCTTTTGCGGTTCGGCAGTACCGTTGGGCCGTCAGACGAGTTGTGGCTCCTCGCGGTGCTGCCATTTCACCTGGTGATCCATGAGTCTCTGGAAAAAGTCCTGGGAGGCTGGTGTGGTGTGGGATGGATCGAGCGGGATGCGAATTGTCAGCAGCATCCCTCGATTGGTGAGGGGTTGGGCCTCGATGGTTCCCCCGTGCAGGTGCACGATCACGTAGCAGGCCATCATGTTGACGCCGAAGTCGTCTGGCTTGCGGCTACGGACGAAGAAGGGATCGAAGAGGTTGGCAGGCCGGTCATGGTTGGGCCATTCTGCGTTGTCCTGCCAGGTCACGAGCAACTGTTGTCGTTTTGGGTCTTCATCACTGATCGTGGCGGTGATCATGAGGTCATTGCCACGTTCGAGGTCGGTAATGGTCTGGGTGAAAAGCAGGCGCCACAGTTGCCGAAAGCGCTCTTCGTTGACGATGAGTTTGGGTAGGCTTGGGTCGAGCTCTGCGCCGACGTTGATGCCTTTGTGAATGAGCTGGTCGCTAAAGGTGTTGATCGTATCTGCTAACACATCGACGAGATCGACGGTGTCGGCACGCATGACTGAGGTGGCGTGCGTGGCGTTTGAAAGGTGTTCGAGAAGGGTCTGGATGCGCTCCACTTGTGAGACGGCCTGCCCCTGCCAGTCCTTCCAAAAGCCGGTGTCCTTGGGGGGGGCTCCCTGGAGCTCCTCAACCAACTTCAGGGGAGAGAGGTCGATAAACGCCCGGATGACGGTCAGGGCATTGCGAAGGTGGTGATTGAGACCTTCCGCAAGAATGCCGAGGCCCGCCACTTTGTCAGCCATGATCATGTGACGGATGGCATCTGCCTTCTCTGACAGAAGCTGTTCCCGCTCCGTCAGCGCGGTGTAATACTGGAGGCCGTGGCGGACGATGGCGGAGAGTTCCTCTGGATCCCAGGGCTTGTGTAAGTACCGGAAGGCGCGGCCTTCATTGACGGCGTCAACGGCTGTTTGATATTCGGCATACGCGGTGACGAGGATGCGAACGAGGTTTGGATTGAGCTTTCGCGCCTTTTCCATCAGTTCCACGCCGTTTTCTCCTGGCATCCGTTGATCGGTGATGAGGACGCCGATCTCCCCACCATGCTGTTGGAGAATTTGGTAGCCGTCCCAAGCGTTGGAGGCAGTGTGAATGACGAATTCATCCTCGAAACACTGCCTGAAGTACTTCAGGGCGTTGAGTTCGTCGTCCACGTAGAGGACTGCATAAGGCTTTGCCCGGGTGCCGTTCATGGTTCGACCAATTGGGTTGGGTGGTAAGGGGAGGCGAAGGACAGGGAAAATTGGGTGAACTCCCCTTCGCAACTCTCGACATGGATGGTTCCTCCCATTTGCTGCACCATGCGATAGCAGAGGCTGAGCCCTAGCCCCATGCCTTTGCCGACCTCCTTGGTGGTAAAGAAGGGATCGAAGATCTTGGTGATATTCTCCTGGGATATGCCTTGGCCGTTGTCGCGAATGCTCAGCGTGACTTCTCCGTCGCATTCGAAAGCTTTGATGTTCACCTCTGGTGCTGGGTGCTCCGTTAGGGCGTCGAGACTGTTTTGCACCAAGTTGATGATGATTTGAATGAGGTGGTTTTCGTCTGCCAGGATGATCAGATGCTCCGGCACATCGACGGTCAGTGTGGCATTCCGATCTTGAACTTCGTTGACGATGAATCGTGTGGCCTTTGTGGTCGCGGCAGAAAGGCGTGTCGGTGCCATGGGCCGATTCTCTGGGTGGGAAAAGGTGCGCAGGTCGGAGACGATAGAGGCGACCCGATCAAGGCCTTCTCCCAAGTCACTGACGATGCTGTCGATTGAGGTGGAAATTTCGGGCGGGGCCTTCTTTGCCCGCTTTTTGAGGACATAGATGGCAGACTTCATGTAGTTTAATGGGTTATTAATCTCATGAATGATCCCTGCGGTGAGGCGACCGATGGAGGCTAGTTTTTCGCTGTGATCCAACTGTGCCTCCGTGCTTTTGAGCAGGGTTAGGGTCTCCGTCAATTCCTGATTCTGTTGGACGATCTCTTGGCTCTGCTGTTCCACGACGCATCGGTTGGCGAATTCACGGATGCGGGTCGCATAATGGTGTTTGCTGCTGATGAAGAAGATGACGCAGTTACACAACATGAAGGTGGTGTTGTTGACGAAGAGCCCCAGTGAATTGTGATCATCGTGTGTCCGCAGATTTGGAATCGTCGTCGCAAGGTAGATCCCAAAAATGATCCCCAGTGTCCAGGCCAGTTCTTTGTAGGTCCAATGGAAGACGAACGATGATCCGACGATGCACAGCGTGAGGCCTGCGTAGTAGCCGGAGTGGGCCTCCCCACTGATGTAGATCATGAGGCCGATGAAAAAGGCCGGGACGATCGGTAGGATGACGGGGAAGGCGCGGTAGTTGGCCTTGGCCCAAGGTTGTTTTAACGCCAGTAGGATCGGAATACCGCAGAGGGAGCACAGCATGCGAAGGAGCAGAAACGTCCAGTAGTGCTGGGGGTAGGCTGCGTAGTCGAGGATGGTGCAGGCGGGCACCATGAAGATGATAATCCACGCCCCGATGGCTGCATTGCGGAGCGTCTGCGTGCGATCCTCGGCGATAAACTTCTGCTGCTGGTCCCTTGTTAAACCTGCGCGGGCCAATTCTGGCACACTGTCCTCAGCGTCCGCTCCATGGGTCACATTTGCGGGCGCTGATGCTGGTAGTTCTGCCATTGGGGGCAGAGTCTGGGAGGCAGCGGACATAGAGTAGAGAATACAATAAATATGAAAGATATCAAAATAATATTGGTTGGTTGGGCTATTTTGACCACCTTTTTACATCTTCAGCATCTCAGTCGGCCGCTTCCCCCCAATTTTGGCCTTTCCCAGCCCTGGCATTTTGCCGGGGTTGACCAATTGCAGCGGGCAAAGTATGAAGGAGCCGTTGTGTGACAAATCTGTCACAAACGCCGACTCTTCCTCCCTCTGATTATGATTTCCCTCCAAAAACTGTTTGGCAAAACCGATGTCTTTTACGACCTCCTAGAAGCAAGTGCTGCTGAGGCGCGAACCAGCATCGATGCCCTGGAAAAGTTGTTGTCTGACGCTCCTGAAAAGAGGACCCTAGAGGAGTTGGTCGCCGCGCGGCGTAAGGACAAACGCATTACCGAACAGATTAACGAGCAGCTATGCCGCACTTTCGTGACGGAGCTTGAGCGTGAAGACATTGAGGCGCTCTCCACTGCCCTTTATAAAATCCCGAAGACGGTGGAAAAAATTGCGGAGCGGGTAATCATCTGCCGGGACAAATTGGACGGTGCAGATTTCAGTCGCCAACTGACGATGATGACCCAAGCAGCTGGAACGGTGGAGGTGATGATCAAGGTGCTGCGCAAGAAGTTGCACCTGGAATTGATCAAGGATCACAACTCCAAACTCCAGCAAATTGAGGGAGACGGGGACAAACTGATGCTGGAGCTTTTGGGCGATTTGTACAGTGGCAAGTATGAGCCCGTGAGGATGATCATGCTGAAGGATCTTTATGAATTGATGGAGAAGGTTATCGACCGGTGCCGGGACGCGGGAAATGCGGTGTCCCAGGTGGTGCTTAAGTATTCCTGAGGCCGATCCAAACCTGAGCTCATGACTACAACTCTGCTCTTCTTGCTGCTGGTGCTCTTTGTGGTGCTGGCCTTCGAGTACATTAATGGCTTCCACGACGCGGCGAATGCGATTGCCACGGTGGTTTCGACGAAAGTGCTCACGCCCCGTCAAGCGCTGGCACTGGCCGCGTTGTGTAATTTGGTGGGTGCCTTCTTTGGTCAGGCGGTCGCAAAAACGATCAGCTCTGGCATTGTCGATGGCGCGTATGTGACGACGACGGTGATCCTTTCTGCGATGCTAGGTGGCATTGGCTGGAACCTCTTTACCTGGTGGCTAGGTCTGCCCTCAAGTTCCAGCCATGCTCTGGTCGGGGGCTTGTGTGGCGCAACATTGGCGGCGGCTCACGGGGACTGGGGCGTCATGAAGTGGTCCTTTGAAAAGGTTGACTCCAAGACGGGTAAGGTCGCCATGGATGGGATCTACCATAAGGTGGTCATTCCGATGATCACATCTCCCGTGTTGGGGTTGGTGATTGGGTTTTTGATGATGGGCCTGATCTTCGTGCTCATCCGCAGTTGGCGGCCTTACTGGATCAACATGATCTTTTCGAAGCTGCAAATTGTGAGCGCAGCTTACATGGGGATTGGCCATGGCCTTGCCGATGCGCAGAAAACGATGGGGGTGATCACTCTGACACTGGTTTCTGCCAACACTGCGGGCCAGCTTGACGGACTGCCGGGGTGGTTATCCTTTTTGCAACTTTCCGACAACAACGTCCCGACATGGGTCAAGGTTACCTGCGCGATGGTCATGGCGGCGGGCACCTACGCGGGAGGATGGCGGATCATTAAGACCTTGGGCCACAAGATGGTGAAGATGAAGCCGGTTCATGGCTTTGCGGCGGAAACGACCGCTGCCACGATTCTCCTCATCACGGGTCACATGGGGATGCCCGTTTCAACCACGCACACGATCACGACTTCGATCATGGGAGTGGGGGCCGCAAAGCGCTTCAGTTCGATCCGCTGGGGACTGGTGGAGCGCATTGTATGGGCCTGGGTTTTCACCATTCCGGTAACGGCCCTGATCTCTTACGGTATCCAGATTCTGATCGGCTAATGGGATCGAGAGTGCTGAGAGGAGAGTCTCAGTGCTGGACGGCGGTGGCGCTTGTGCTGCCGTCTGTCATCTGATCAAAAGGGGCACCGATCAAGTCGGTGCTGATGGTGTTGTCACTCATCGCGTGCATGCTCTCATCACCGTAGCCCCCTGCAAAATGGCGGCTAATCAGGAGTGGCTCAATATCGACACCTTCGGGGGCAAAACCGATGAAAGGCAGTTCCACGCCAAATTCATCTTTTGGAACAGACGGAGTTGGAGGCGCGGTGGCAACCTTTGGTTCGGGGGCTGGGACGGCACCCTTTGTAGCGGCGATCTCAGGCTGGTTGTTGCCTGATTGCGTTGAAGCGGGACGGTTCACTGCGAACAGCGTTAAGGCAATCGCGGCCACCGCAGCCACGCCAGCGTAGGCCCACTTGGGCGCAAAGAAGTTTGCCAAGTAAGTCGAGATTCGTTCCAAAACCAGGCTGCGTGCAGAGCGCTTCAAGAGATCTTCACGCTGACGCTGGTGAAAGCTAGTCAGGAAGTCTTCCACAAATGACTCGTCAGGCTTTTCGTGCCGCTTGAGGCGGATCAGGTTTTGAATATGTTCGAAGTCACTCATGCGGAGTTGTCTTTTGCGGTTTCGATAGTCTGTCTGACGGGCTATTTGACGAAGTCTTCCAAGTAGCTTTGCAACTGACGGTGCGCGTAAAATAATCTGGATCTGACAGTGCCTTCTGAAACGTTTAAGATTTTGCTTATCTCTGAATGTTGAAGGCCCTGAATGTCATATAACGTCACCACTGTGCGGTGATCTTCTGACAGCTTCATCATGGCCTCGTTCAATTTTTTTTGGAGCTCGTTAATGTTCACATCTCGGAGTGTTCCGTTGTTGGAGGTAGTGACTTTAATGAACTCTGGGTCGTTCTCGATTCCTGTATCTACATCGTCAAGACTGATCTTGTAATACCGTCCCCGCTTCTTGAGGAAGTTGAGCGTCATGTTGACGCCAATGGCATAGATCCAGGTGTAGAAGGACGATTTGCCCATGAAACGCTTCAAGGAACGATAGGCCTTGGCAAAGATGTCTTGGAGAAGATCTGCGGTATCTTCCCGGTTTGACGTCATGTTGTAAACCAAAGCATAAAGCCGGGGTGTGTACCTCCGGACGAGTTCATCGAACGCCTTAGTGTCCCCGCCTTGAGCACGCTCAACGAGTTCACTGTCTTTAATTGGGTCGGCTGGTGTCTCGATTTGGCTCATCCTGGATACACCCTGTTTTGCTGGGGGGACCAGCGCGGTCAAGGCCCGCTAGAAAATCACTCCTTGGCCTTGGGCACAAGCACTTCTTACGCTTTCGGTTGAATTCATGCTTCACCTTCGCGGGAAAGCCGGACGGCGACGTGCTGCGTCCCTGGGAGGATCCTCTTCCGGAGCTCGATAAAGACGCTGGCTGCACGAAATTCATCCAGGGCACACTCGGCGATCTCCACGGCCAAGGTTTCGATCAGGTGGCGGGGGCGTGCGGCGGCGATGGAGCGGAAGCGGTTGGCCGCAGTCTCATAGTCGATGGTTCGTTCGATTAAATCCCCCATCTCGTGAAAAGGCAGGCGGGAACGCAGGGTGATGTCTGCGACGAGGGTCTGCCAGTTCGAACGCTCCACGTCCGGCACTCCGATTCGTGCCGGCATCTCGAGACCTGCGATGATGATTTCATCGTTCATGGGCCAATGAACGTCAGATCAGGCTGCGTTGCAAACACTCTTCAATAAGGAGTCGGGTCGGAATATTGAGATCAGCCGCCAAGGCCTCATGGAGAGTGGCCCAGCGGTATTCTTGGGCCTCTTCGTTCAGCACGACAGGCGGCTGGCTGCCGCTGCATTTGGCCACATAATTCAGCAGGAGGAAATGGGCGGAACGCAGGAATTCGGGTGGTTCGACGCAGTCCTGAACCATGACGAATGTGATGTCATGAATCGTGAGGCCGGTCTCCTCCGCGAGTTCTCTGCGGAGGGCGTCGAGGGAGGATTCCCCGCGCCGGATCTTTCCGCCCGGGATGCCCCATCGGTGGCTCCATTTGTGGGTCTTGATGATCAGCAGGCGGCCGTCTTCATCAACGATCAGGGCCCCAACGGTCGCCACAGGGAGGTCATCGCCGACGCCACTCTGGAGGCCCAAAAGACGGGGTAGCTTTGCGAGATTCGGCACGAGAAGGTCGGGGTCTGCGGTCAGCAGTTTTGCCAGCGGTTCGTAGCCTGTGCCAGTGGCGACGGTGAGCACGCCGGCGGATTTGCCCGCATCAATGTCGTGCACCATGTCTCCGATGAAGGCGGTCTCCTGGGGGGCCATATCCATCTCTGTCAAGAGCGCATGAATCCGCTGCCGCTTATCGAGCACGCCGCAGCAAAGTCGCTCAAAAAAATCTGCGACACCGAGTTCACGCGCTTGGGCTGCAACGTGATCTAAGGGGGCGCTGCTAAAGAGGACGAGCCTCCGACCGGCTGCTGCGGCCGTTTTTAGGAAGTGATAGGCGTGGTCGATCAGGGGCACGTGGCCTGGTCCGGCCGGAAAGTGGAGGAGGTACAGCGCTTGGAGTTCGGAAAGCGATACGTCAGGCAGAACTTCCTGATAAAACTCCGTGTAAGGCAGCCTGAACCGACGGCGGAACTCCTCCCGGCCCATCTCTGCCGCACCGAAGTGTTGGAGCATCCGATTGGTGGTGCGCAACACAGCCGGCAGGTCGTCCGCAAGTGTTCCGGACCAGTCCAAGATGAGATTTTTGATCATGCCAGTACCTCAGCCGCCGCACTTAAAGGTAGCTTTCGATCGGGAGGAGGCCGTTCCAGGCGCAGATGAACATGGTGCCGTTGGTCCGCTGCCCGGGATCAAGGTTTACCCGGCCACCGGCGGCCTCGACGAGCATGTGGCCAGCGGCGATGTCCCAGAGGCTGATCTGTTCTTCGATATAGGCGTCCAGCCGACCACAGGCGATGTAGGCCATCGCCAGTGCGGCACTGCCCAACATGCGGGTCTTCCGGACGTCGTAAGCGATGCGCTTGTAGCGGTCGAATCCAGCGTCAAGGGCTTCCCGGCTTTTGGAAAAGCCGACGGTGACGACGGCCTGACCGATCTCCGCACGGTCTGACACGTGGATCGGCTGGCCGTTTAGTTCAGCGCGCCCATCTTTGGTGACCGTCCACAATTCGTTCTGCATGGGATCGAAGATGACGCCGACGAGCTTTTCCTTGGTCTGCTGATCGCGGGCTGCGATGGAGACGCAAAAGTGCGGGATACCGAAAAAGTAGTTCACAGTCCCATCGATCGGGTCAACGATCCATTCGACGGGGCCTTCCCCGCTGGCGTCTCCTTCTTCCCCAAGAATCGCGTGGTCAGGGAAGTGGTGGAGGAGGGTGTCAGTGATCAGTTGTTGGCTCCGCACATCCAGTTCGAGCTTGATGTCGTGCTTCTTCATTTCGTTCACCACGAGGGTGCTGCCAAAATTTTCCCGGATCAGTTGGCCTGCATTTTGGGCGGCTTCGATGGCGGCGGAGAGGAGTTCTTTCACGTTGAAGGTTCAGGAGTCTGGGGTTTGGGGGGGCGGTGCTGGTTCTGGGCGCGTCGTGGCGTGGTCGCCAATGAAGCGGATGATCATCCCGGCAAGGGCCGTTTTGGAGTCGCGGGGCAGAGCCAGCGTACGGTTTTCCGGGAGGCAGAGGATCACCTCGTTTTCGAGGCTGTCAAACCCCACACCGGGGATGGATACATCGTTGGCGATAATGAGGTCACAGCCTTTCCTTGTGCGTTTTTCCTGAGCATGGGAGCTGAGTTGCTGCGTTTCTGCGGCGAAGCCGACGAGGTAGCCCCGAAAGTCAAAGACGCTGCGCGCTGCGCCCAGGATATCTTCCGTTCGTTCGAGCTCTAGCGTGAGGTTTTCCGCCCCAGCCTTCTTGATTTTGTCTGGGGCGATATTGGCAGGACGGTAGTCAGCCACGGCTGCGGCAAAGATGGCGACAGATTGCGTGCCGATGGTATGGCGGACAGCCTCATACATCTGGTGGGCAGTTTCCACCCGGAGCAGTCGCACGCCGCTGGGCGGCGTCAGGTGGACGGGCCCAGAGATCAAGGTCACCTCCCAACCGGCGTCCCTGGCTGCCTCGGCTAGGGCGTAACCCATGCGGCCGGAGGATCGATTCGACAAGAAGCGAACCGGGTCAATAGGCTCGCGGGTGGGGCCTGCAGTGACGAGTAACCGGGGTTTCACGGCTCAATGGGGGAAAGGAGGCACTGCGCCGCACTCACGATCTGCTCGACTGGGGCGAGCCGCCCCACGCCTTCATAGCCACAGGCCAGCAACCCCTCTGTGGGCTCGATAAACTTGACCCCACGACTCCGCAGCGTCTCCACATTGTGTTGGGTGGCGGGGTGCTGCCACATTTTGCCATTCATCGCTGGTGCAATGAGGATCGGCGCCCGGGTGGCGAGCGCGATGGCCGTCAACGCATCATTCGCAAAGCCATAGGTCATCGCGGCCAAGATATTGGCCGTGGCGGGGGCTATCAATAAAAGATCCGCCGTGTCTGCGAGGTGGATGTGGCTGGGCTGCCAGCCGTTTTTTTCCGCAAAGAGATCTGTGATCACGTGCCGACGTGAGAGGGTCTGGAGCGTGAGTGGGGTGACAAACTCTAGCGCTTCCTTGGTTAGGACGCAGGTGACTTCGTGTCCCGATTTTGTGAATAGGCTAGCGAGGTCGGCGGCTTTGTAGGCGGCGATTGAGCCAGTGACTCCCAGTATGATCCTTCCCATGGGCGCCAATGAATCCCATTTTTGCCCTGAGGTAAAATGCCAATTCTCTTTCTTGGTTCATCAACGGGATTCTGCGTTGAAGGGGGCGATCAGGTGCACCCGACTCGATTTTGGGGCTGCTTTTTGCATCAGGTCGGTGGAAAAAGGGCTTGAATTCATTGTGCTTAATATTTAAAAGATCCAAAACTTCTTGACAGGTTACAGAGGTCTCAGCCATAATTACTGGTAAATTTCGGATTGTATGATAACTCTCTCGATTTCCCAAATTTTTGATTCTAAATGAGCTTTACGTTTCGCAGCCTCTTCAATCGCGGGTCGTCCTCTGACGGGACGGACACTGCTGAGGCTTCGTCACTCTTTGCCTCGGTTGCAGAGCCAGCACCGGAAGCCATCGCCTCTATGCCGTCACCTCACCCGAATCCATTCGCCCCGGCTCCAGGGGGATCTCCGCCCATGCCGCTGGGAGGGGCACTCTTCAGGACCATAGGGAACGAAACACTGAGCGGCACACCGGTGGGTGAGGGAATCCAACGCTCTCCATTTTCGAGCGGCGGCACAGGGCCTGTATTGACGGTGGGAGACATCCTGCCGCAGCTTCCGCCGGATCTGGCAAAAGCGTCATCCCTTGCTCCGGACCATCCCGTCTCGATTTCGCCTCAGGTTCTTAACGCTGTTCTTAGCAGCGGGCAGGCGGCTCTACCCCTGTTTGAGGTTTATCGAGTTTGCCCGGCGATTTTTCAGATGCCTGTATCGCCCGATGACAGACGAATGGTCCCGCTCCCGGTATCAAAGTTGCCGGCAATGCTGGCGATGGCTAGTGGATCTGCCGGGGGGCAGGCGGCCCCTCCGCCGGTGCCGGTCCCGTCGCAGAGCCCATTTACCGTGATGCCACCAGCAGGGCAGCCCCCCGCATTGGCACCGACGAATGCTGATTCCTCCCCGTTTGCCACAGTGATGGCCTCTTTGAATGCGTCGAAGGGGGCACCAACAAGTTTGCCGCCTCGGCGTCCGCCTGGCGTCCTTCCGGCCCTGAGCACGGCCCCAGAGACGATTCCGCCCCTTAATCTTGGTGCGGTGGGGGCTGGCTCGGGGATGAGCCCGCCGCCATCACCGTTTTCGGCAACGCCATCGGCTACACCCCAAACGGCCCCGCAGCCGGAGGAGGTGCCGACGCCCTTTTTTCATTTGCCGCACCCGCCATCACCGACTCCGCAGCCTGAGCCTGACCGGACTCAGGCACCGATCGTGGGTAGCCTTTTGTCGAGGGACACTGCGACATCTTCAGAAGGAGGGACGGCTGCGCCGAATCCGTTTTCTGTGTTTTCCTCCACACCGCCACCTCCACCGTTGCCGACTCCTGCTGTGGCCCCCGCCACCTTGGAAGGTGCCCCCGCTGGCACGCCTTTTGGCGCTCCAGCGCCGTCCCCTGCGTTCGCAGCGTCTCCATTTTCTGCGCAACCACCTCCAAATCCAACTCCTGCCGAACCCCAACCCGGCACCTTTGCGCCCCCTGTTCAGGCTGCTGCACCGCAGGCGGTTCCAACAGCATTTGCGGCGGCTCCGCCCCGCAATCCCGGCGTGAAGAAGCCGACAGGTGGTGGATCCGGCTCAGCCAAATTGCCGTTGCTGAACCTGATCAAAAACCTGACCGGGGCAGAATTGGGTTTTGAGCCGTCGATGGTGCCTTCCTGGATCATGACTTCGGTGCCAGCGTCCGTGGTCTCTGATGTGCGGGCGGGTGCGGCCAATTCCATAGAGGTCGGCATGCTGGTGGAAGGAATCACGGACATTGGGTTTCGCAATGTTTTGGGCAGCGCGAATCGTAGCTTCCTTGTCCCCGTCAGCCCGGCGGACTTTCCTGATGGGGAATCGGCCCCGTCAGCATCTCTCGCCCCTGCGGTAGAGCCGCTGCCAGCCCCGCAGGGCAATGCCTTTCAAACTCAGCCGCCAGTCGCAGCTCCGGCACCTGCGCCGCAGCCACAGCCACAGCCACAGCCACAGCCACAAGTTCAAATGATGCCCCAGCCGGATTCGGGAGCCAAGGCACCCGGGATTATCGCCCCGCTGACCTCCAACGTAGCTTCTTTTACCTCGCTGCTGGCAGGGTCTGGTGCGCCTGCTCCCGAGGTGGCTCCTGCGCCAGCGCCGAAGTTTGATTTCCCCTTTGGTTCCGGGGCTGCTGAACCTCCGGCGGGGATGGCCGCACCGGCAGCTCCTGCGGCATCGCTGTTCCCACCTAGCGTCGCTCCGCCGTCGGCAGTGCCCACAGAGAGTGCCTTTACGTTTCCCCAAGCGCAACCCGCGCCCCAGGTGGCACCCCTGCCGGGTGCCTTCAGCTTCCCGGCAGCGCCGACTGCTGCCGCTCCACCGGAACCGCCACGGGGTGTTTTTGAGTTCCCGAAAGCTCCTGAAGCAAAGCCAGAGGCCGCAGCAGTTGCTCCGCCAACGCCTGCAAAGCCTGTTGGCTTTGATCCGTTTGCTTCGTCTGCGGGCATGTCTTGGGGTGCTGCACCTGCGGCCGCACCGAAGTTTGAGGCTCCAGAGCCGCCGCAAGCTGCCGAGGGGATGTCTAGTTCTGAATTGTTTGGTGCATCTGGTCCAACCTCAGTTAGTGTGCCTGACCCAGGGGCGTCTGCCCCTCTTGTCATGCCATCGCTTCCAGAGCTTCCGATCCGATCCGAGACTATCAAGCCCGGACCACTTATCGTTGATGCGGAAGAGGTCGCTGCGGGTTTTACGTCTGCTTTTTCACCCCCCAAAACCGAAAAACCAAAAGCAGAGGCACCCGCGCCGGCTCACCAAATGCCCCCAGTCGAGGCGGCGCAGGCGATGCCGGGCGGTGGTGCTTCCGCCTTCTTCCCGGAGACTCCGCGCATGACTTCGACTGCCCCCGAATTGACCACCACAGCGGGATGGGGCAATGCTGCTCCAGCGCCACCACGTCAGCAAAATGCGGCACCTGGGCTGGGTCTCAGTGCGGCAGACACGTCTAACGAAGAGCAGTTGCTGCTGCGCGCACTGTTGGCCACGGACGAGTCCCTGACACCCCAGCGGGTGGTGGAGTTGACGGCGGCACTGCCTGGCGTGGCCGCGTGTGCCTTTATTTGGAATGATAAGGTCTTTGGCCACAGCTCTGGTAAGTCCGGTGAGGCCCGTCAGTTTGCCAACCAGGCGGCGGAACTCGCCCGCAGTCTCAAGGGGTTGGCCCCCCTGATCGGGATCGATGGTGCGGAGACCTTCACGCTCAACACGGACAACCGACTCATCACTTTTTGTTTCCCCTCTCAAGGAGCCCTCGGCGTCTTGCACGACCGGGAACCTACGCTCGGATTGCGGGATAAGCTCACCCTCCTGGCGCGGCAGATGGCGCGAATGATCGGCTGATCATTCCTCGGCTCACCCGCGCTAACTAGACCTCACTGACTATGCCCTCGGTCCGACACGACACGCAGAGTGTCTCCTTCAAAATCGTGTACTGCGGCACACCGCTGTGTGGGAAGACCACCAACATTCAGCAGATCCATGCGAGGTTGGACCCCTCCGGCAGATCAGATCTGGTGTCACTCTCTACGGCTAGGGATCGCACCTTGTTCTTTGACTTTCTATCGGTAGAGGCAGCGGCTGTGCCTGGGTATCGCACCAGCTTTCACCTTTACACCGTGCCGGGTCAGATCACTTACAACGCCACGCTGCAACTCGTGCTACGTCAGGCAGATGGGATCGTGTTTGTGGCGGACAGTCAGTTGGATCGTCAGCGGGACAACCTCCAGGCGTTCCAGAATCTGGAGGCGAACCTGCGCCTGAATGGCTCATCGATTGATCGGTTGCCGGTGGTGCTTCAATACAACAAGCGCGACCTGCCAAATGCGGCTCCGGTGGAGTATTTGGAATATCTTCTCAATAATCGGGAGCGGCGCTTCACCAGTTTTGAGGCAGACGCGCGCAGTGGACGCAATGTCCTCGCAACATTGAATGCGGTTTCCCAAGGGGTTTTGAGCCAATTCCAGCAGAGGCTCTATCCAACGGCTGCGGCTGAACCCACCGCAGATGAAAGCGTGCGGGAGTTGGCAATGAGCGAAGTCTGAACCCCAAAAATGACATGGAATCCCAATCACTCACCTGCGATCCCCTGACTCTTCAGTTGCTGCAAGAAATCGTTTCCCTGCATGGGGTCGATCACGTTGCGCTGACGGATGGTGGCGGGGATTTTCTGGTGAGCCTGCGTTCTGATGGTCGGCCTATCGATGGGATGCAGACTCTATCTGCAGTGCTTGCAGAGGCAGTCGTCTCTGCTGCGGGTGCACTATCAGACCGCTGCGCTGTCGGTGGTCCCAGGGAGATCAATCTCGACTGCGCGGACGGTGGCCTTCTGCTGCGCCCTGTCAGTGCGGAGCAGTTATTGATGGTTCGTTATGTGAGCGGGGTGCGCCTGGGCTTGCTGCGCTTGGTCATGTGCCGAGCAGCGTGTGGATTGTCAGAAAACCTGACGGCACCTGATTCTATGCCGCATGTTCCCAAACGCCAATTGGTCGCTACACGCATCACATCCATTCGGGATGCGATGGATGACTCATGGTCCGGCTTTTAGTGGACCCGCATGGGCTAGGCCCATCGCACCCTTGCCATTACCGATCTATGCTTGTGGCATAGGGCAGAGGTTTGCCTGACTAGGCAACTTGTAGTTGAAAGAAGCTGCCGTTATCCGCATTGACCGGGAACGATCAAGTTCGGTACGATGTGCCCAGTGTAGTGCGCGCGCCGTTACTGGTTTTTTGGGAAGCTGGCGGTGGTGTGCATTTGCATCCTTCAACGGATACCCACCATGCAGCCGACTCCCCGACCCCTATCCCACCTTGTTCTTGGCTTGGCATTGTTTTTGCCTCCTCTGCTTTGCAGGGCCAACTCCGATTATTACAGTGCGGGTCCAGGCATCGGTAGTCCCGATGGCATGTGCGATGTCTGGCAGCAGGTCTATCAGGCTTGGGGACTCTTGCCAGGAGATGATGATGACTTTGACGGTTGCAGCAATTTGACGGAGTCGATCGCCGGGACTGATCCCCGCAATCCGGCGGACTGCATTCAGGTGGGGAATGTGACCATCGCAGGCAGCAACATCATTTTGAACGTGATGTCCGAGGCTGGGAAACGATACCAACTCCAGAGCAATAGCAATCCCACTGGCGAAGATGTCAGTTGGACGAATGAAGGCGCACCCGTCACTGGAACAGGGGCGAATCTGCCCTTTGTGACGCCAAAGGGATCGGGTGCCGTCCCCAAATTCTATCGAGTCAAAACGCAGGATCACGATTCGGATGCTGATGGGCTGAGCGACTGGGCAGAGATTGCAACGGGAACCGATCCCGCCGTGGGTAGCAGTCCCAGCAACGCCTCTGGCGGTGCCGCCAATGATGGCGACACGATGCGATCACTGCTCTCCTTGACGGCCGCGCCAGTGGCCGGATTTGAAAATGGCTATGAGGTCGATGACAAGTCAGGCGCATCCCCAACGCCAAAGCCTGCAAAGGTAGCACTGGTGCGAAGCTTCGGTACCATGCCCCTCACGATCCCCATTTCAGGCGAAGGGGGAGCCCTGGAGGAAACTAAAGGCAATGCGGGGCTGGGTGATTTTGCCTTTGCGGGCGCATCTGGCGGCAACATCACGATCCCGGCAAACGCAGGCATTCCTGGCTCTCCCCATCAGGTCACCATCAATCCAGTGCCGGATGCAGAGGTGGAAGTGCCTGAGTATTTGAAAGTGGCCTTTTCCCTGCCGGGAGGAGCAACCGTGGCTGATGCGACGGTCTGCGTCTGTGATGCTGATCCATCGATTGAGGCCAACCGTACGCTCTATGTGGCCTTCCTCGGACGCGAAGCGGGCGTGGTAACTACCGCGACTGGCATTGCTACCGCTCTTGTTGAAGGAGATAATGATGGCGCGTTGATCAATGTGTCGTTCTCGAATCTAACCTCTTCGCAAAACACCTGTTATGTCCGCATTGGCTCGGATTTGGAGGTTCTGAATGTGGGACTCGGTCAAGTGAACGGTCGTTTCTGGCAGATCCGCGCGGCGCAGACCAAAGTCACGGATCAGGCAATGCTGACGGCGCTCAAGCAGGGGGAGCTTTATGTCAGTGTGACCACGGCTGAAAATCCGCAGGGGGAAATTCGTGGCTATTTCAATAAAGCCACCGGTTCCACTAGTTTTACGCCAAACCCATTGGTGCATGATGCGCCCAGCTTTGGATCTGGGCAATGGCCGGTGCCAGCCGGGGACGGGATTGAGCGGGACATCTATCGCTTCCTGGAGCAGTGCACTTATGGTCCGACCACGGAGCTTTATGACGAGGTGCGTGCTGAGGTGGATGCGGCGATCAGCGGCGGTGGCACGATTATCGATGGTTATTCCAACTGGCTGGATAAGCAGATGAATCTGAGCCAAACGCCGAACCCAAGCCTAGTGACGCTGGTTCAGGCGGCCGACAACGAGGAGTTTGTGCTGCGTGGCAATAAGCCTATCTGGTCCGGGAACGACCCGCAGTTTGGCGGCTCATCAAACAGCGTTAGCTACGATGCGTTTGGCAATCCGATCATCAATCCGACGGCCAATAGCACCTACAACAACAATCACCCCTTTCACAACAATCGGCGTCGCGAAATGTGGACGATGGCCCTCCAGGCCAAAGCTCAAGTGCGGCAGCGTATGGCGCAGGCACTAAGTGAGATCGTCGTCATTTCCGCTGTGGATGGAACAGTTCAGGGTAAGCACTATGGCGCGGCCGCTTACTGGGACATGCTCGCCAACAATGCCTTTGGAAAGTATCGCACCATCCTCGAAAACGTGACCTACCATCCGATGATGGGCATTTACCTCAGCCATCTGCGGAATCGGGCTGCGTATGTCAGCAGCGGGGTGACGATCAGTCCTGATGAAAACTATGCGCGGGAAATCATGCAACTCTTTTCCATCGGTCTCGTCCTGCGTCACCCAGACGGCAGCCTCGTGCTCGATTCCGGCGGTTTGCCGGTGGCGACCTATGACAATACCGATATCACCGAGCTTGCTCGCGTGATGACGGGACTCTGCGCTGGCTATCGTCACAAAACCCGCACGGTGCAGCGCTTCAACGGTTTGGTGACCTACAATACCTCTCCCAGAGTGGATCCCACCCTTGAGCTCAATACCGTCACGTCTGGATTCAATACCTTCAATGAAGGCGGTGGTGACTCCTGGTGGCAGGCACCCTGGATGTATCCCATGAAAATGATCGGACGCATCAGCAGCACGGTTTACCATGACTTTGGGCAGAAGACCCTTTTGGCCGGTTACAATGGTGGCACCGTGATTCCGGCGCAGAACTTGCCCGGTACTGGCACGGCCAATGACCTTGCCACCCACACCATGGCTGCCAATGACTTGACGTCCGCTCACAACTTGCTGGCGGGCGATCCCAGCAGCAACAGCAGCTATAGCGGGCACCAGAACACCCCCGTGAACATTTCCCGCTGGTTGATCCAGCGCCTCACCTCATCGAATCCGAGTGCCGGTTACATCTACCGCGTCAGCGAAGTATATCGGAACACGAACGGTAACCTCGGGCAGGTGATGAAGGCCATCTTGCTGGACTACGAAGCGCGCAGTCTCGAATTGGCGGACAGTGGCGTTGCTACGGGCCGGGCCAAGGAGCCGCTGGTTCACTTCATGGGCATGCTGCGATCACTCAATGCCTTCACAGGCATACCGCTAACAACCCTTCGCGATGTGGCCCTGCCGTTCGCGACGGGGGAGTCGCCCTCCACCACGCCGTATCCGCAGGCCGAAATCAATAAATTCCAAGCTAATGCGAGCCGCTTCCGCTTCGGTGATTACACCAACCTTTTGGGGCAGTCTCCACTGCGCGCCCCTAGTGTCTTTAATTGGTTCCTTCCAGACTACGTCGTGCCCGGTGCCATGGCTGAGGCCGGAATCTTTGCCCCGGAATTCCAGATCAACACGGAGACCAACGTCGTTAATCGTGTGAATCGGTTGTGGACATTTACTTGGGCCAATCTCGTCGGCATGAATGCTTTCCCTGGTGTCGATGTCGATGACGCGATTCAGGTCGTCACGAATGCCGCACCGGAAGTGAAGGTCTCTCCCACCAGCGCTGGGTCTGCCAACTCGAGCAGCTTCCTTGGAGAGATGGTCCTGACGTTCACCCCTTCAAACTGGAGCACGCCCCAGAATGTGACCGTCGCGGCAGTGGATGATGCAGATCCAGAAGGGCAGCACTTCTCAACCGTCCTGCACACCTGCGTTAGCTCAGATCCAGACTACAACGCGGTCTCCCTTCCTAGCCTGCCAGTGACGATCAATGACAACGAGTCCGGCGCGGATGCGCGCGTCATCGTCACTGAAACAGCGGGGGAAACTTTCGTCGTGGAAGGTGGTGCCACCGATAGCTACACCCTGCATCTGGCGAGTGCACCGACATCCGATGTGACGGTGAATGTGAACCCAGCCACCACCAACGTCGGCACCTACACGGCGGACGTTTCGGTCTCCCCCTCCTCGGTGACGTTTACCACAGCAAATTGGAATACGCCCGTAGCCATCACGGTGACGGCCGTGAACGACACTAGCAACGAGGGGCCTGAGATCGGCATGATCGGACACTCCATCACCAGTGCCGATGCAAGCTATGCGAAGTCTCTTGCTCCACCCGTGTATGCCATGGTGGCGGACAACGAAAACAATGGTTCCAATGCACTGTCCATTCTTCAAACATCCAATAGCACTCTCGTCATGGAGGGTGGGGCAACGGATGAATACCGCGTCACTCTTCGCCGCGTGCCTACTGGGAATGTTACGGTGACCATCAATCCGGGTTCGCAGGTCACGACTGCGCCGCCCAGCCTAACATTCACCACCTCAAACTGGAACCTGCCGCAAAAGGTTACGGTGACAGCGGTGGATGATGCCGCAGTCGAAGGCAACCATTCGCAAGTCATCACCAACGGAGCCTCTGGGGGGGGTATTCCCTGAGTTCCAACGTTACTGCCAGCATCACCGACAACGATGGGGGCAGTATCAACATCGTCCAAACCAGCGGATCGACACTCGTGACGGAAAGTTCGCCGTCCGGGACCAGTTCCAATCCAGTGATTCCCTCCGGAAATCTCGATAGCTATACCATTGCACTGACCAGTGCGCCCTCAAGCAATGTGACGATCAACGTGGTGCCGCAGCGCCATCCGGTGAAGATGTCAAACTGGGCAAAGCTGAACAATTACTACATCGGTGATACCAATGCCACGAACAGCAACCAGCAAAAGGAACGTGTGGTGTTGGACTACTCTGAGATCATCGCCGCCTATCAAGCCGGGTATTATGCGAGCCCCGGCGCGACTGGCACGAGCCCGTCATCGACGCAGATCCAGGATGCCCATTTCGCCGGGACATTAGCGGCGATGAATAGGCTAGATCTGCTGCTGGCGACTGGGCAACTGCGCGCTAAATGGCCGACGCTTGTGCGCGCCGATTTAGCCACTGCAGCGATTGTCAATCCTCGCAAGTCCATCGCCAAGAGTGTTTATAGCGGCTACTCGACCACCCGCCACAAGGCACCTGCGGCATCCAATGGGACATGGGACAACGAGGTGCGGGATCGCTGCCGAATCGCAGCATACCTCATCAGTATCTCCCCCCAATCCATGGTTTCCAAATAAGCTCATCCCCGCGCGATCTGACACTCTGCCCGCTTCCGACCATGAATATCCTCATCCGCAAAACCCTCGACCGCAGCAAACCCAATCGGCGCGACTTCATGCTGCAATCAACCGCAGCAAGTATTGGTGCCACCAGCTTGGTGAATACAATCGCGCAGCTAAAACTTGTCGGAGCCGCCGCCGCAGATACAGGAGGAGGTGATTATAAGGCGCTCGTTTGCATATTCCTCAATGGCGGGATGGACACGAATAATCTGCTTTTCCCCATTGCGAGCGGATCGACGGCCCGCCAAAAGTACGAAGCGGGACGTGGTGTCCCTCAATACGCTGGCGGCGCAGGGGGCATTGCCATTCCCACGGCTGATGTCTATGCCGCCGGGACCGCCTTGTCCCCCCTAAACCCAGTCTCGGATTACGAGCATGCGGCTGGTTACATCGGGGCGGATGGCTCAGGGAATACCATGGCGCTGCACCCAGGGACAGAGCACTTTAAGGCGATGTTCGATAACGAGGACTTAGCCCTGGTTGCAAACGTTGGCACCCTCTCGCAGCCCAATGTGACCCGCGCCAACTTTAACGCGCTGCCGAAGTCGCAAAAGCCGGCGCAGCTATTCTCCCACTCCGATCAGCAGGTCCAGTGGCAGTCATCGATTTCTGACAAGCCCTTTACCAGTGGCTGGGGGGGACGTGTTGCAGACATTCTGGATAGTCTGTACAACACGGACCCAGACGCATTGGCGATGAGTGTCTCAATCAATGGCGTCAATTCTTTTCAAAAGGGCGTCCAGCAGCAACCCTACGTGATGGGCAGCTCCGGCGTTTCGTCATTTTCGGGCTACGGGTCCCCCTACACTTCGGCCTTGGTTTCGACGGGAGCGCAGCCGTTCGCTGGCTATGATCCATTTGTCACCCCCGGCTCTGTCGGCAGCAATTACCAGAACAACAATGCAGGGTGGCGGTTGGCTGGTTTTGAGCAAATTATGGCGATGAGTCACGATAGCCTGTTTGATCAAGGCTATGTCGATGTCGCAAAAAATGCCCGGGTGACGGAGGGATTGGTCGGCAATGCCCTGGCCGTGACGGACACCGGCAACGGTACCACCGCGCTGGATACGTTTTTCACCAATGCTTTTGCAGGTAGCGGCCTGAATCCTGCCAACGAAGACTTTGCCCGGCAGTTGAAAATGGCGGCACGCCTCATCATCGGCAATACCGTTCTGGGAAATCAGCGGCAGGTATTTTTCACTCAGTTGGGCGGTTGGGACACGCATACCTCCCAGATTCCGGTCTTGAACGGTGCCGCCCGTTCTGATCAAGGCTACTATCGCTTGGTGAGGCTGCTCTCCTGCGCGGTGCGTGGCTTTTATGACAGCATCAATAGCGTGCCCGGTTTGTGGGATAAGGTCATGGCGTTCTCCGCCTCGGACTTCACACGGACGCTCACCCCCAACAAGACCGATGCCACCGGTGGGTCCGATCATGCTTGGGGTGGCCACATGTTCGTCGCGGGTGGGAAAATCCGCGGCAAACGCATTTATGGAACTTTCCCGGACCTCACCGTCAACGGTGGTATCGATTGCAGCGGTAATCGCGGACGTTGGATTCCATCCACGTCAGTCGATCAATATGCGGCGGTCATCTCGAAGTGGTTCGGCCTCGATTCCGGACAGATTGGTGCCGTTTTCCCAAATTTGCATCGATTCACGGACCCCTTCACCCCAGCGGCAAAGTTGGATTTTGTGGATTACGCCTGAGCGTAAAAGCGGGCTCTTGACTGTTCATTTGAGTGGTGGTGATAGCTTTTTTTGTCCAGTTGGCTAAGGATTTGGCATTTTTGTTGACGGGACGGGGCTAAATTCACTATAACCAAACGGTTAGGTGGAGCAGTTCCCGGGCCATCGATGCCCAGGATGTTTCGCTAGACCCAGCCCAATTCCATCCATCCTATGCACACTCGTGCCCTTTCCGTACTTGGAGCCGTCCTCGCTTTCCTGGCGCTCTCCATCACGTCTCACGCAGGGACAGACCATTATAGCACCGGCCCTGGACAGGGTAGTGCCGATGGGATGTGTGATGTCTGGCAGGCAGTTTACAACGCATGGGGTCTTGCCCCGAGTGGCGATGAAGACACCGATGGATGCTCGAATCTGGTGGAGTCAATTGCGGGCACCAATCCAAGGGCCATCGGGGATTGCCATCGCGTCGGAGACACCGTTATTTCTGCGGGAAGCGTCATTTTCACCTTCGATGCTGAGGGCGGCAAGAAATACAGGGTCTTGAGTGATGATTCGCCGGGCGGCACCTTTTCGACCGTTGAACTGCAAGTCCTGCCTGTGAACGGAGCTACTGCCTTTATCCCGACTGCGGACAGTTCGGCCCAGGTGATCAGCGTGGCAAAGGCTCCCGGCACCCGAAAGTTTTACCGCTTAGAGGTTTCCGACGCGGATTCGGACCTTGATGGGGTGAGCGATTGGGCGGAAATCACGACGGGCTTTGATCCCCAACTCGCCGATAGTAATGGCGATGGTGTTGAGGACGGTGTGGAGATCGAGGCGGAACTGATTGCGCCTGATGAGGTGAGCATCGAGGCGACGTTGCCTCTCGCCTCCGAAGATGGGCCGGAAAGTGGCTACTTCACAGTCAGTCGTACGCGCAGTCTTGTCGCGGCTAACGTCTCTTATTCTCTGGCGGGCACTGCGGTGCACAATACGGACTATTCCAATACGCCGATGGCGACCGTTGCCTTTGCGCCGGGGGAAAAAACCGCCACCATCTACGTCAATCCGATGGCGGATGCGGAGTTGGAAGGAAGCGAGTCGGTGACGGCCACGCTCACAGGCGCAGCGGCGGGTGATTATGCTCCCCCGGTCATTGGGGATGATGATGAAGCCACCGTGATCATCAAGAACACCACCGCTGCGATTGGTACGGGGCTGCTGGCGCGCTACTATGATCATTCCAGTGGCACCGCTGCCCATGCTGCCAATTTTGGGGACCTGGCGAATTACACTTTCACCCGCGGCACGCCGAACACGACGGGGACGATTTTGGTAACCCCGACCACCGGTGATTTGGCGACCCTGCTGGCTGCGATCAACGTCGGCTCTGGCGTGAAGCTTAGCTTCAATGGCGGCAACCTGAATGCCACTGCTTACAACCACCTGACCTATACCGTCACCGCCAAGACGGCCGCAAACTTCACCTGTTCCATCACCTCAGACGTGGCCCTGCCTACGACGAGCAGCAGCAACCTCTACTTCAGCATCCTGCCGGTGCATCCTCCGCGCATTGAACGCGTGGACGCCACTGTGGACTATGAGTGGATGGGCGGCACACCCAACGGCAATGGTCTGACGCCCAGCAATTTGGCAGACAATTGGTCATCCGTTTGGGAAGGCTACCTGCACCCGACCTCGGCTGGCAATTACCGCCTGCAACTCGATGCAGATGACAAAGCGCGGGTGCTGTTGGATCTTAACAACAACGGCACCTTTGAGCTGCCGGGGGAACAAGTCTTGGAGCACGGTTGGGACACGGCGGCGACGGGAAGTCCTGAAGACGGTGTTGCTGATGACGAGACCATTGGCACCTTCAAAATCAGTTCAACTTATGCACTCGCCGTACCTGGATCTTCTGCCACCCGTTATAAGATCCGAGTGGAACAAGTGGAGACCACAGGTGAGGCGCGCTGTCGCCTTCAGTGGAGCTTGAACGGTGGCGGCTTCTCCAATATCCCGCAGGGCAACGTCTATTCCCACGTTGCGGCGATGAACGCGAACTACAACTACACCCGCACCGTCTCGACTGCGGGTGCGATGCAGGGAACCATCGTCGTTACTCTCAACGGACATGGATACAGCGTTGGTAATTCGGTTGATCTGTCTTTCTCTTCCGGCAATCTCTTCACTCCGGCGAATGGGAACTTCCATGGCGCGTACACCGTTGAGGTGGTTAATAGCGCCAATACGTTCACGGTAAACATCGCAGCACCGACACTGCCAGCCAGCAACACTGGGGCAGGCTATGTGCTGAACCGCCCAACGACGACGAATCCGGTCAATGCCTGGTACAACGTCGTCTGGCAAAACACCACGTTCTCCGGGGTACCGGCGCGCGTCGGGACCAATAACAATGGCAGCAGCGATAGCAATAACGGGCTTTACGGTATCGGTTCACCTGACCCCAGCATCATCGCGTTGGACACTTTCTCCATTAAGTGGACGGGTCAGGTTCAACCACAGTTCTCAGAAGAATACACGTTCAGTGTGCTGGCAGATGACGGCTGCACGCTGAAGATCAATGGCCAGGTGCAGGACATGAAGTTCCTGAACTCCTCCAACAACGGGGGCAGTGGCTACCACTATGACAGCACGACGGGAGTGACCATCGTCAACTTCGCGAACTCGTCGCTGAAACTGGGCAGCATCGCGGCTGGGGAGACGCTCCGTCTTGATCCCGCCAACGGCAATCTCGCTCTCGGCAATAACAGCACATACACCTATGATAGTGTGACGGGGAATCTGGTCGTGAACTACTCGAACCTGACAAACGTTGCGCCGTCAGGATTTGTGGTGGGCGAGACCGTCGAGGTCGATCCGACCAGTGGCAGTGTAAACCTCGGTCTCTTGCCCTATCAAATCACGGCCGCGACTAGCACTACCTTTACCGTGAACATCGGGGTCGGTGCCTTCGAGTCTGGCAGTGGTAACATCAACGTCAGCGATAACAGTGATCGTCAGGTGTCTGCCGTTTATGCCGCTGGAACAGGTAGCTATAGTTACACCTCTGGGACGGGAGACACTGTTGTAAATTTCTCTCTCCTCGGGTTTCCTGCGGGCACCTTTCAGTCGGGCGACGAGGTGCTCATTGATCCGACCAGTGGTAACCTGAGTGGGCAGACGTACGGCTACAAGACGATCAGTGCTGCCACGGCGACGACCTTCACCGTCAACTACGGGACCTCGTTCACGACCGGCACGGGATCGATTGCAATCGTTGCAATAGACACGACTGCCACGATTCCAACGGATCGCATTGGTGCCTTCGCCGTCAACTTTGGTGCGGGTAAGTTCGGCAACGGCAGCAATGGCACGATGAACTTCAATTTTGCCAACAAGTCCTTCAAAGACTGGTCCTCCAACGGTAATGAGCGCTATGTCCGCATCCCGATGATCGGGGGCACTCGCTATGATATTGAATTGGAGTACTGGGAGAGCAGCGGCTTCTCTCGCTGCCGACTGTATTGGTTCAGCCCCAGCCAGCCCAAGCAGATCATTCCAGCGGAACGCCTCTACCCATCGAGTCTGCCCCAGGCTCCCGCTGCGCATACCAGCGAGGTGGCGGAGGTCGCGCTGGTCGGCGGAAGCTTCAGCTACAACGTCCAGGGTAGTAACAGCGGCGTCATCACGGTTGGGGATCTGCCAGCTTGGCTCACTTACAGCAATGGTGTCCTCAGTGGCACACCTCCTCCGGGAACGGCGGGGGATTACCAAGTGCTGATCACGGTTACGAATGATGACGGGACCAGCACTTCGGCGCTGAACCTTCGGGTGGATGAAACATCGGGGACAGTCTCCCGCGATTACTGGACAGGCCTCGGTGCGGGTGGCATTGCCAGCATTCCGACCGGAATCGTGCCGAGCGGGTCCGACACCCTGCCAGCCCTTGAAGGCCCGACAGATTTTGGAGACAACTACGGTGCCCGCATCCGGGGCTACATCACCGCGCCTGACACGGGCAACTACTACTTCTGGTTGGCTGCGGGTGGGCAGGCGGAGCTCTGGATCTCTGACGACGATGAGCCTGTAAACGTTTTCAAGCGCGCCTCCGTCCAGGTCGGCAGTACGACACCGCATAACTGGGGCGTCGAAGCCGGGCAAAAGTCACCATGGCTCGCGTTGGAGCAGGGGCGGCGCTATTACTTTGAGGTGCTCTACAAGGCAGGTGTCGGCAGTGGAGACAACGTTGCCGTCGGCTGGGCGCGCCCAGGGGAGGGGACTGCCACGCCGAGCGGGGTGGTGCCTAGCTACGCCGTTGACACTTACGTTCCACCTGCGCCAGGGACCACGCCGGGGACACTCTATGTTGCAACCATGCTATCGCAAAGTGGTGCGATCACCAACGGTGTGGGCACGGCTACCTTCCGGCTCAGCGATGACGAAAGTTACGCAATCGTCAACTTTAGCTACGGTGGCCTGACGGGTCCGCTGACCGATTGGCACGTCCACAATGATGCCTATCTGACCCACGCCTCCAGCATCATGTACGATCCGACGGAGCCTCCTCCCGGCAGTGGTGTGCAACCAGACGGCAGCCACAAGTGGGTATTCCCGCCGATGGTCGGCACGCTCGCAAAAGCGGATATCATTGAGCTGCTGAAGCAGGGGAAAGCCTATGTCAACCTGCACACCGCCATGTATCCAGCGGGGGAAATTCGCGGCAACCTGACGCTGGCAGCCGGTTCGCGCACCTTCACACCACCACCGCCACCGCCTGCATGGACGGATGATAGCACTACCAATGAAGGCGCAGTGCGGTTCCTCACTCAGGCGACTTATGGCGCGAATCCGGCCGATATCAAAGCGCTGAAGAACATCGTACCGACAGGTGGCAAGAGCCGCTATGAATTGTGGATTGAAGATCAATTCTCCAAGGCTCCGAGCTACCAATTGCCGGAAGTTATGCGCACCGAGTTCGCCAATGCGCAGGGCGGTGCCTTTGAGGAGACTCTTTCGTTTAACGCGTGGTGGATGAACTCCGTTACGGGGCCAGACCAACTGCGCCAGCGCGTCGCTTTCGCGCTCAGCGAGATCCTTGTCGTCTCGGCGCAGGGTCCCTTGGACAATCGGGCGGAGGCTTTGTCCTACTTCTACGATAAGCTGGCGCAGGACGCCTTTGGCAATTTCCGCGATATCCTTGAGGACGTCACTTTGACCCCAACGATGGGGCGCTACCTTGACATGCTGCGCAATGACAAACCAGATCTCAGCGTCGGCCGGATTCCAAATGAAAACTATGCGCGGGAAATCAAGCAGCTCTTTTCGATCGGTCTCTATCGCATGTGGCCAGATGGGACTCTGATGCTGACCTCCAAGGATTCCCCGATCGACACCTACACGCAGCGGGAGATCGTCGGCTTTGCCCATGCCTTCACCGGCTGGGACTACGGCTACGACGGAGACGACCACCCGTCCTTCAGTTCCCCTGCGAATTGGACCCGTCAAATGCGTGTCGCCCCGGCACGGCATTACACGGGTCCGAAGCGTGTTTTGAACAACGTGGTGCTGCCTGGCCTGACGACGGCTGGTGGCCAGAGCCTTGACCCATTGGCGGTGCATATCTCCACCCACTACAATGATCCTGCCTATCGCGCCCTGCCTGATCAGGAACTCGATGCCGCGCACGATCAGTTGTTTAACCATCCGAATGTGGGCCCCTTTATCTGCCGACAACTCATTCAACGTTTGGTCAGCAGTCATCCATCCCGCGATTATCTCTACCGCGTAGTTGAGACCTTCAACGACAACGGGTCCGGTGTGCGTGGTGACATGCAGGCGGTGATCAAGGCCATCTTGCTGGACTACGAGGCCCGCAGCGATGCAGAGGCCACCAGAGCCGCTTTTGGGAAACAGCGCGAAGCCGTCATGCGTGTCACGGCGGCTGGTCGTGCCTTCCGCAACGAACCCTGGACCGGCACCTTCACCCAAAACGGAAATCGCACCCTCACCATTACCACGGCGACTCCACATCGGTTGACCAATGGCAACAATTCCTTCCTGGAGTTCGCCACTGCTTCGGGTGGTCCTGTGCCGTGGATTGGGAATTATGCGGTCCAGTCGGCAGGGTTAACAACCACCCAGTTTACTGTCAACGCGCAGGGTTGGAGTACGGGCAGCTTTAGTCAATCCGCAGGATCATCTGCGATCACGGTTACGATGAGCGGTCATTGGCTCGAAGCAGGCAATAAGTGCTACATCGACTTCCTCACGGCCACTAGTGGCACGATGCCGACAGACGGTGTTTTCACGGCTATCACGTCCACATCGACGAATACTGCAGGTGGGACTACCTTCACCATCGCCGCACCAGATACGAATGCGAGAGCCGGGACTCTAATGATCCCTCGTTACCCACCGGGGTCCTTTACGACGACGGCCTCTGGTCTTCCTGCACCGAATGATCGCCGGGTGTTCATGGATGTGAACTACAATCACGAACTGAACATTGGAGACCAAGTCCAGCTCAACTTCTACAGTGGAAGCAACCCGCAGCCGACAGACATGGTGGTGACTGTTGATAGCATCGTTGACTTGAACACTTGGACATTCCTGGCCCCCTCGGCTGGGACAAATCTTGGGACGAACCAAGGGAACAATAGTGTGTATCAGTTCCCCCTGAAGTCGCTTCCCCTGGTCCGCAGTGGCACGCTGAGCTCACGCCCCAGCACGTTCAACATGGGCAATACCAACGCAGATCTCGATCAGTCGCCGATCAACTCGCCGACGGTATTTAATTTCTACCTCCCTGATTACAAATTCCCTGGCGCGCTGGCCTCCCAAGGTCTCACCACTCCCGAGTTTCAGGTAACCGCAGAGACGTCCGTGATTCGCCAGGCCAATTTCTTGTACAACGGTCTGTTCAATCCGGGAAATACCAATGGCATTAGCAGCTTCAAGAGCGGCACGAACGCCTTGGTCATGGACTTTGGTCCATGGATGGGCAATGCCGTGGCCACGGTAGGAACGCCTGGGGAAGTGCTGGGCGCAGGTCCGCAGACCGGCCAACCGTGGACGAGTAATGCCAATGTAGGCACCCTCATCGATAGGCTCTCCACACTCTTGACGGCTGGGCAACTGAGCTCCGCAGCAAAGGGGACCATCCAAAACTTCGTCGCGCGGAAGATCACGTCCATCACTACGGGGAACCCTTGCACCGTCACCACGACGGGCAATCATGGTCTCGTCACCGGGGAATCGATCGTCATCAGTGGTGTCAGCAATGGCACCATCTCACCGACGCTCAACAATACCTCCACGGGATATGTCGTCACCGTCACTGCGGCAAATAAGTTTACCATTCCTGTAAACTGCACGGCGGCACCAAATGCGACAGGGTTGGCTAACGCCCACTGTTCCGTGGTGCCCTACAATCAGTCCGCTCCATCCGACACGCACAAGCGTGATCGTATCCGTGCGATCATCCACCTGATCCTGACCAGTCCAGACTTCACCATTCAGCGCTAAGCCATCATGAGTTCAAACAAAGCACCCAACATCATCACCCGCCGCAGTTTCCTCAGCAGGTCTGCGCTGGGGCTCGGAGCCGCTGCTTGTAGCTCCACGATCCGTGATCTGCGTCTAGTCAACTCCGCCATGGCGGCGCAAACACCTACCGGCTACAAGGCGCTGGTTTGTCTGTTCATGGCAGGTGGCAATGATTCCAACAACTGGATCGTGCCAACCAATACGACGCCATTCAACGAGTACACTGCCATTCGGGGAAACCTCGCCCTCCCAGGTTCCTCACTCCTGCCGCTGCGCACGGGTCCGAGTGGGAGCGATCCCGTTTATACGGACACGGACGGTTACTCGTATGGGTTCCACCCTGCTTGCACGAAGATGCAGACTTTATTTGGTGAAGGCAAGGTGGCCCCAGTCTTCAATGTGGGCACTCTCCTGCGTCCCATTACCCGGGCTCAGTACTTGACCAACGCTACTGGGACGCGGCCTCCGCAACTTTTTTCCCACAGTGATCAGGTCACCCAGTGGCAGACCTCTATCCCTGATCAACCACCTGCGACGGGTTGGGGCGGGCGAATTGCCGATCTTTACAATGCCACGGCCAACCCGGCTGGGAACATCTCAATGTCCGTTTCCCTGAGTGGCGCCAATACCTTAGAGATTGGTAACCTCGTATCGCAGTATCACGTTTCCACGACGGGCGCGGTGGTGCTCAGCGGAAATCTCCTGACCAGCAACGGACCCCGCATTCGCGCCATGAAGGACATCCTGGCGCTCAGTCACTCCAATCTGCAACGTCAAGCCTATGCCTCCGTGGTGGATAACGCGATCTTCACTGGCGACCTTCTCAACACCAGCATCTTGGCGACGGCTGAGGCTGCCCAGGGCGGTTCCTGGGTTTGGGGTACGCCGTTCCCCACGTCATCTCTGGGAACCCAGATGAAGATGATTGCCCGCCTCATTCAGGCATCCGGCCCCAGCGCGTTCAACATGAAGCGCCAAGTTTTCTTCTGCTCTGTCGGCGGGTTTGACACCCACACGGCCCAGGTCACCCTGACGCCTACACCCAACACCACTACTGGCACTCACACCAATCTGCTCAGCGACGTCAGCGAATGCATGTTTGCTTTCCAACGTGCGATGGAGCAGATCAGCATGTCGAACAATGTGACCACGTTCACTGCTAGCGACTTTGCCCGCACCTTCCCCACCAATAGCCAAGGAAGCGACCACGGTTGGGGGGGGCACCACTTGGTAATGGGTGGGGCGGTGGACGGAGGTAAGACGTTTGGCAAAATGCCCACCTTTGCGATCAATGGTCCAGACGATACCGGCACCGGCAGGTGGATTCCGACGCTTGCGGTGGATCAGCACTCGGCGACTTTGGCGAAATGGTATGGGCTTGATCCGAATGAGATCGAGTCTGTATTCCCGAACATCGGCAGGTTCCCCACCTCCGATTTGGGATTCATGAAGCCCGCCTAACGGATGAAGCGTTTGCCTCTGATCTTGGCGGCAGTCGCTGTCGTCCTCGCCGGAGTTGCTTTTTGGCTCGCGGGTAGGCAGCGCGTAGCGGCTGATTCCACTGCGGTTGCCTCGGCACCGCCCCTGCCAGTGGCAAGGCCGACTAAACCCGAGCCAACACCGCCGCCGTTAGTGAAGGAGGTCGTCACCACGATTCCGCCACCCGCAGTTGTAACCAAGCCAGCACCGAGTCCCCCGGCTCGAAAATTCCCGCCGCCGCCGCAGTATCCACCGATCAAAGTCGATCCGGAAAAGCAGGCTGTGGAGGAGGTCGCGCTAAATCTGCGGAGCTTTGGGCAACGATTTGGCGGCAACCCGGTCGGCACCAATGCGGAGATCGTTCGTGCGCTCATGGGGGAAAACGAGGGGCGGGCCACCTACCTTCCTCCAGAGCAAAGAAAGCTAAACGGTAATGGCGAGCTCATCGACCGCTGGGGCACCCCGTATTTTTTTCATTCCGAATCTGCTACCGAAACTGAGGTGCGGTCGGCTGGGCCAGACAAGACCCTCTGGACCATTGATGACATCGTTTCCAAGTGATGAGCGATGGAAGGGGCGCTACTCCTGAGCCTGTTTTAGTTGCCCAACAAAACGGTCGTCCGTTAATGTCCGCAAAAACGCGATGAGCGCCTTCTTGTCTTCTGCTGTGAGATGCAGTCCGCCAGCCGGATGCTTCGCCAAATTAGGGTCCAGAGACTCGGTGCGCAGTACGCCGTCGCTGTAATGATCCAGCACCTCTTCCAATGTCGCAAATCGACCATCGTGCATGTAGGGCGGCGTGAGGGCAATGTTGCGTAGGCTCGGCGTGACGAAGGCACCCCTATCGATGCCAACTTTGGTCACATTGAAGCGGCCGAGATCTTTCTCCGAGATCGCTAAACCGTTGTTGCGGAATTGGTGGTCAGTAAAGAGCGGGCCACCATGGCAGTGAAAGCAATCTCCGCCCATCGTGCCGAGACGGGGCTCGCGCTCCATCATGAATAGCTCAAAGCCGCGCTGCTCATCGGCGCTCAACTCCAATTCACCGCGTTGGGCTTTGTCGAATTTTGAGTCGTAAGAAGTCAGTGTCAGCAAGAAGGTCTCCAGGGCCAAACCCAACCGAGCTGGCGTGATCTCGCTGTCGCCGAATGCGGCATGGAAAGCTGCGCTGTAGCCCTCAATGGCGCTCAACTTTTGGGCGACCCGATCAAGTTTTTCATCCATCTCGCGATGATCCTCCACCGGCATCAGCGCCTGTGCCCGCAGGCTGGGAGCCCTGCCATCCCAAAAGAACTCCCGCTTCCAAGCGAGATTAAAGAGTGGCATCCCATTCCGATTCCCAGTGCGACCATCAACGCCGATGCTGAACTGGCGAGGATCGCTCAGCGCGGCACCGGAAACATGACAGGAGGCACAGGAGATGCTGCTGTCCCGTGATAAGGCGGTCTCGCTAAACAAGCGCCGCCCCAGAGCCACTTTCTCTTTGCTCAACGGATTGTCCGGAGGGAGGGCGGGCTCTGGGAACATCGCGCTGACCTTCAGTCGCAGGGTCTGCGATGTTTTAGGCTCGCCAGGCGATTGTGCCGTCGATGGGGCAGGGGAGGTGGCGTTGCCCAGGGTGAAGGCGTGGGCTAGGTTGGCCTTCAACATTGCCGCAATCGGGTCGCCGTCTTTTGAGTGGGTGGAGGAACCGTCGCGAGCGAACGAGACCTTACGAGCCCCATCAAAAACCTTGGCCACGTTGAAGTTCAGCGTGAGCTGTGCCACCTCCTTGAGAATGATCTTTTGATTAATGACCACTGACGTCAAAAATGGATCGCGCGCCAAGTGATAGGCATAGCCGGGGGCGTCCTCGTCTTTGCTGCCAAAGCGCCCTTCCAAGGCCATGAAAATGTAGCCGCCCTGCCAGCTCCAGTGCAATCCATTGAGGTTTGGATTCAAGGGGTGGTCTGCCGCTCGACTGGCCGGATCGCTGGCGTTGCGGGTCGGATCGAGGCCGACTTGAAAACGCACCGAGGTATAATCGCCCTCCGCCAATTCGCCCAGATCCATCGTGGTGTGTCGTTTTCCGGCGTCGATCCAACCCACCGCATGGGGCACCTCCATCCAGTTGCCCTCCGTCCTTTGCAGCGCGAATCCGCTGATGAAGTAACTCAGCCTGGTGATTGAAAAAGGCTCGCCATCTCCGTTCGCATACTGAATGGAATCGAGCACCAGTGGCTGGTCGTGTATGAGATGGCGTACCTCAAGAACCACCTTCGATGCGGCACTGAGCGAACAAGCGCCCCCACAATACGTGACCGCTGCGATGAGCAGGAACTTCCAGGGAGATGCCGAGGGCTGCGGTGACATGGCAAAGAAACTGTGGCAATCATAACGCTACCGGGATCATTCGGCACGCGGAATCTTGGAGCCATTACGCGGGGTTGCATTTGCTTTTCAAGTGGTCCAGTGAGGTGTTAGTTAGCCTCTCCCCATGACCATTTTGGTTCCTGTCATCCTATTCCTGCTGGCGCTGGTATTTTATACCCACGCTGGTTATCCGCTGCTCATGGCGCTGCTGTCGCGATTACGACCGCGCGCCCTGCATTATGCTGAGGGCGGGGGGGATGATCAGGGGCTCAGCGTGGTGATTTGTGTGAGGAATGCTGTAGATTTGATCGGTCCGCGATTGCAGAATCTACTCGCGTGTAGCTGGATGGGACCACGGGAGATTGTGGTGTATTGTGACGGCTGCACGGATTCTACAGCGGCGGAGGCGAGAAAATTCGAGGAAGCTGGAGTTCGGGTGATCGAGAATGCGAAGCCGCTGGGAAAGGCGGCTGCGTTGAATGCGGCGATTCCTCTTTGTCGGCATTTGATCGTGGTTCTCTGCGATGTGCGGCAGACATTTGCCGTCGATGCATTGAAACAATTGGCGACGCCGTTTGGTGATCCGAGGGTGGCCGCAGTGAGCGGACTCTTGGAAATCGCAGCGTCCGACTCTGGTGGCGGGCAGGGCGTTGATCTTTACTGGCGCATCGAACGCAAACTGCGGGAGTGGGAGGCGCGCTATGATTCAGTGATCGGTTGCACCGGCGCGATCTGTGCGATCCGGCGGGATGCTTTTCGCCCGCTCGATGAAGACACGATTTTGGATGACGTGGTGATCCCCATGCGTTTGGCAGTCGAAGGGGGGCGCATTTTTTATGAGCCAAGGGCAATCGCGTACGACCCACAGACGCTCGAGCCGGATAAAGAGAAGCGTCGCAAGTTGCGCACCTTGGTGGGCAACTATCAGATGATGGAACGCTACCCTGAATGGTTTTTGCCTTGGGAGAATAGGCTCTGGTGGCAGTTGATCTCTCATAAGTACCTGCGTCTGGCCGTGCCGTGGATCTTGGTGGCGATTGCGGGCCTATCACTGCTCGCTGCGGGTACAGGGATGGGCTCGGTGCTCATCCTCGCCCAGATGGTCGCGTATGCTTGCGCGGCCGTGGGGTTAGGCGTCCCCCAGTGGCGCATGCGCTTGTTCACGATCCCGGCCGGCTTTCTTTTGCTCCAATGGAGTTGCGCAATGGCGCTAATCGCTTATTGGAAACACGGTGGTGATCTGCGTCGTCTCTGGTGATCTTGAGCACGTGCCGCTTTCCTATTATTGCCGCTATGATTCGTTCACTTGACCGTTGGCTGCCCTCGTATCTGATGCGGGACCGGAATTGCTTGGGCACACAAGAAGGGCTCCAAGTCTTCATCGCCGTTTGCGATCATTTTGAGCCGTTCCATGGAACGGATCGGGCTGGTGCCTTAGGCGCGATGGAGCAGTGGAGACAGCGTTGGCCAGAAATGGTGGAGTCGTTTCGTGACAGATCGGGGCGGGGTCCGCGGCACACCTTTTTCTATCCCGTGGAACAGTATGATGAGGAGGTCATTCAGCGGTTGGCGGAAATCTGTGCACAGACCGGAAGCGAAGTGGAGGTCCACCTTCATCATGATGGAGATACCCATGATTCGCTGGCGGAAAAGCTTCTGCGGGGAGGGGCGGATTTAGCGGGTCATGGGCTTCTGTCTCGGGACGCAAAAGGGGCACCCGTCTATGGTTTCATCCACGGGGATTGGGCGTTGGATCACTCACATCCTGAAGGCAGACACTGTGGGGTTGTGGACGAACTGCGGGTGCTGCGTCAAACTGGTTGTTATGCGGATTTTACGATGCCATCCGCACCGAGTCCAACACAGACGCGAACCATCAATTCTATCTATTATGCCAAGGAGGACGGTCGTCCGAAGTCTCATGATTGGGGGCAGGCAGTGACCTGCGGAAGTATGGTCGATTTGGCAAATGACCCGGATCATTTGCTGTTGGTTCAAGGGCCTTTGGGGTTAAATTGGCAGCGCCGTAAATGGGGGATGATTCCGAGGTTGGAAAATGGGGATCTGACGCGGGCAAATCCTCCAACAATGAATCGCTTCGCACTCTGGTGCCGACTCTGTCCATCAGTTAGGGGCGGCCCCCCCTGGGTCTTTGTGAAATTGCACACACACGGCGGTATTCCCCGTAACTACGAGATGCTTCTGGGCTCAGTTGCGCGTGACTTTCACGCTGGATTGCGTGATCAGGAGGCTGTGGACTACCACTACGTGACAGCTCGTGAGATGGTGAATTTGATTCATGCTGCAGAGATCGGTAGTGAGCTTCCGATCAATCAAGCTCGGGATTGGAGGCTGGGTCTGCCGCCGATCACTCAAGATGCCGTTTCGAAAATGAGATGAAAGTGTGGCAACAGCTAATTTTGGTGTGGGGGATGCTCGCTGGATCTTTTTCGGCGGCGCAGTGGCAGGTGGGTGCGTATGGATCGGACTTCGGGGGGGACCCCGACGAGGCTGCCCATGCGGTAACCGCTGTGATGGTTCACGATTACGTCGCACATGGCTTGGCGAGGTCGCCGATTCGATTTGCTGAGGACTACTATCAGTCTTGGCCTAAGGTGGCTTTGGGGCACTATCCGCCAGCGTATTATGTAGCCGGAGCTTCGGCTCTGGCGATCTGGTGTGACCCGAGGGCCTTACTAATTTTGCAGGCGCTGTTAGCGGGTGCTGTGGGCACATTGGTCTTTTTCGCGCTGCGAATGCGAGCCCATCATTGGTTGGTAAGAGTTCTCGCGGCTGCGGTGGCCACCTTTCTTCCCGAAATGATTCGATCAGGCTCTCATGTGATGGCGGATCTACAAGTTACGTTGCTCATGTTAACATCAGCGCTGCTTTGGTGGAGGTTCATGATAGGTCCATCAACGGGACGTGGAATCTTATTCGGACTCGTTGCGGCCCTGGCTATCCTGACAAAAGCAAGTGCGGTAGCTTTGGGCGCTTTGCCTGTATTTTCGCTTGTTCTTACGCGACGCTTTCAATTGCTTCGAAAGGCTGGCTGGTGGCTTTCTGCGCTGCCCGTGCTGGTCCTGAGTGGGCCTTGGATGGTCTTTTCGACTCGATATACTGAGGAAGGGTTGGTAAATGAACCGCCTCTTCAATTCTTCCAGCAAGCGATCATTTATTATGGGGAGGCGATTCCGCGTGTCTTCGGCTGGGGAACTGTGACTTTGTTGGCTATTGTGGCCGTGGTTGACTTCATGAGAGTCGTTCGAGGTAAATTTGTCGATGAGTGGCGCAGCTGTCTTTGGAGCATGGTTGTTTCGACACAGATACTCATGATGTGTGTGCCGACGGGCTTTTCACCCCGCTATCTGTTGCCGTGGTGGCCGGCTGCCATTCTGCTGATCATAGATGCTGTGGCGAGTCTTGCCGTCTTCAGATTGAAGAATGCTGGTTGGATGCGTCGGGTGGTTCCTGTTGCCGCATTGGCGGTCATATGGATAGGCTTCGGGCCAATAAAGGAAAAGAGAGTTGAAGGATTTGCCGAGTCTGTGATGCGGCTCTTGGATTCTGGGCCTGTGGAGGGCGGGGTATGGATGGTGTCGTCTGATCCTCGGGGAGAGGGGGCTGTTATTGCCGCCGCAGCTTTTGCTTGGCCGGAGCGTTGGAAGAACGGTTTGCGGGTTCTGCGAGGCAGCAAGGAGCTGGCAAGAGGGGATTGGCTGGGCCGGAACTATGACCTGCGCTACCAAACCCCTGATCAAATCCGCAACCGACTGGATGCACTCGAACTGAGTTGGGTGTTCGTGGATCTCTCGATGCCCAGTGAGACTGTGAAACCCCACGAGATGGCGTTACGCGAATCCTTGAGTGCGGAGGGGAGCGGCTGGAAATTGATGTGGAGGCAGCCGATTCGGAGAGGTGTGGATGCCACGGGGGAGATGCTGGTCTTCAAGCATGCCCGATGAAAAAGCTCCTATTCATTTCCAATCTCTTTCCAGATGCGTCTGAGCCGTATCGAGGACTAGACAATGCGACAGTTTTACATGCGCTGAGGGCGCATTATGAGATCAGGGTTCTGTCTGTGCGTCCGACGTTGCCCCTTCTTGGAAAGACTGAACAGTTGAAGTGCAGGGCGGGCGACGAGGTGCTTGCTCCGATCTTCGTCCGTGCTCCTTATGTGCCAAAGGTCGGCGGCTTGGCGAACCACCATCTGATGGCGAAGGCCATGCGGCAGCCACTTGCCGCGTTGCGGCGGGAGTTTGCCTGGGACGGGGTGATGACGAGTTGGTTGTTCCCTGATTCGTGGGCAGTTTGGCGAGCACTGGGCGGTGGGCATGGTCCGTTAGTTTGTATTGCCCAGGGCAGCGATGTTCATCGCTATCTCCGATCCGCCTCCCGAAAACGGGCGATTCTGGAGGTCTTGTCACATGCAGATGGCTGCATTACGCGGAGTGCTAGCCTCTCGACGATGCTCGCGGAAGCTGGCGCGGATGCCCGTCGTCTTCATCCGATCACGAATGGCATTGATACGGGAGTCTTCCATCTCATGCAGAGGGTAGAAGGTGGGGAGAGGGTTTTGCTATTTGTTGGCAATCTGCTCCCGGTCAAGGATCCGCTCTTCATGCTTCGTTGTTTTACGGAACTCAAACGCCGCCGCCCCGCAGAGATTTTGCGATTGGTGATGATTGGAAAGGGACCAATGGAGGCGGAACTTCGCGATGAAGCAAGGAAACTGGGTGTGGCTGACTCGGTAACGCTGACAGGGCCGCTTCAGGCACCCGAGGTTGCCGACTGGATGCGGCGTGCGGAGATGCTCTGCATGACCAGTCGCAACGAAGGACTGCCGAACGTTGTCCTTGAAGCCCAAGGGTGTGGTTTGCCAGTGGTTGCAACGGATGTCGGTGGCATTCGGGAGTGCGTAAACGAGGATTGGCTGGGCAGGTTAACCCCACTGGATGACGCTCCGCAGTGGGTCAGTGCGGTGGAGAGCCTTCTGGACTCGCCAGTCGATCGGACACGCATTGCTGGCCTGGGGGCCGAGCGCAACTGGCCCGAAACGGCGCTACGCTATAGGGAAGTGATTGAGGCTGCGATTACGGCTTCGCGATGACCGTGACTTGATCTTGATAAAGACCCACTTCGTGGCGACCGAGACTATCTTCCCAGGCGGAAAATTGATCTACGACGATCAGCCCCTTGGTTTCGATGAGAGCGTTCAATTCGGCTGTGGTCGCATCACTGCGCCAACCACCGGAGAGGCCGGCTGTGGTTCCGTGATGGATGATCGCTCGTCCGCCGGGTTTTAGGGTCCTCTTGAACTCCTCCAAATAGGTGCCGATATCCACCAGATTAATATGAACAAAGACATCAAAGGACCAAATGATGTCCAGGCTGTTGTTATCAATGCCCGGAAGATTGTTCCCGGTGTTGGTGCGAAAGTTTGCGTTCGCGTGTGCCGCAAATTTACTGGAACAGAGGTCCACACAGGTTTTGGAGATATCGATTCCAACGTATAGAGCTGAGCGTGGGATAAGATGCTCCGTCCAACGTCCAGCCCCGGGGCCGATTTCGACGACGGAACTGCCCTCGGGAACACGCGGTTTCAGGACGTTTTCGACGAGGGAGTCTTTCCATTCCGGTGAAGGTGTCCACTCATCACCTCCGCCAGACCAGTCCCAGTTGTCCCAAATCTCTGTGTTGAGCTTGCGGCTATTGAGGCCAGGGATGCCTCTCCGTTTGCGAAGATTTTGCATCCGATCAAATGCTGCGTTGGAGACGCTGCTACCAGCATAGTAGAGGCCTAAAAGTAGCGTGTAGAACGCCCCATTTTCCTTCAGGGTCAGCCCCAGGAGGCGCAGCTTCTTTCCGAGGTCCAGGCGGCGGCGATTTTCAGCAATGTCTTTCACCCGTGCAGATTGGCGTTGATTGCCATGAAATCAAATACTCCTGATGCCGAAAAGCGCTTGGCTCTGGCAACGGCCTTGCTATTCGTTCTGAGCTTGATGAATCAGGCTAATCAGCAGGAGTTACAAGGTGGCGGAGAATTCCTCCGGCGACCAAGGGCGGCAGCGTGTCAAAATTCATGAACCTTTTCTGGATCAAGTCGGGCCCCCTATTTCCCGCCGATACTGGCGGACGCAAGCGAACTCTTGGTATGCTTCGAGAGATAAGTCGGGCGGGACATCACGTCACATACTTGGCTCTGAAACCTCGCTCGTTGCAGATCAGTGATGAGGAGACTGCCGATTCCTACGCAACCGTGAAAAATTGGGTTGATTGGGATGAGTCACCAAGGGGATCGGCGAAGTTTTTCTTCGAACTGGGAATAAACTTAGCATTTTCTTCCCGGCCTTATGTTCTGGATAAGTATCGGAGCAGGCTTTGGAGGGAGAAAATTGCAACGGGGGCAGCCGCAGCAGACGTCGTGGTATGTGATTTTCTGACTCCCGCCCCAAACTTCGAAGGCCTGAAGCTCTCCAAGCCTACTGTGTTGTTTCAGCACAACATCGAATCGCAGATATGGAAACGGCTGGCGTCAACCGCTGGAGGTGGGCTCAAAGGATTTTATTTACAGAATCAGTGGCGTCGGATGTTGCGGTGGGAAGAGCGGTTTTCCAAAGAATTCGACGGTGTCATCACGGTGTCTCCAGAAGATTCGGATTTTTGTCGAACCCATTACTGTTTGCAGAACGTGTTGGGAGATGTGCCAACTGGTGTGGATGTCGATGCCTTCCGCCTGCCAGGTCAGTCGGCCTCGCTTTGTATCGGGTTTCTTGGCTCAATGGATTGGATGCCGAATGTCGAAGCTGTGCTCCGATTTATGGAGCGCATACTCCCTCTGATTCGGGGAACGTTGCCAGAGGTGAGGATCAAAATCATTGGTCGAAATCCCCCCTCATCCATCCTTCGGCTTGCAACGACGATTCCGTTAGTCGAGGTGACTGGGACGGTGGCAGATGTTCAACCTCACGTTCACGAGTGCTCGGTCATGGTGGTGCCCCTTATGGCTGGCGGCGGCACGCGAATCAAGATTTTTGAGTGCATGGCGATGGGGGTGCCGGTTGTTTCTACTGCTATCGGTGCGGAGGGGTTACCGGTCCGGCATGACAAGGAAATCTTGATTGAAGATGAGGATGAAGGCTTTGCTGTTGCGGTGATCAGGTTGCTGACGGATCGTTCGAAGGCGCACGATCTGGCGTCCAATGCACGCGCTTTGATGGAAGAAAAGTTTAGTTGGTCGGCGGCTGCGACACGGTTTGTCGAATTGTGTTCGGCGGCGTGTCGAACATATGGTGTTGGCGAGGCCTCAGCCACCAAAAGTCGGAATGGTTGAAGATCCTTTAGTTCTCGGTGGAGGAACTGCTGTGCCGAAAGGAATCTCCGTCGTCGCGGGAGAGAATGACTCTTGCTATTGGCGGGACGTATGGTCCCGACGCCACTTGTTTGCTCTGCTTGTATGGCGGGATGTTTCGGTCCGCTACAAGCAGGCCGTCGTCGGGGTTGCTTGGGCGGTCTTGAGGCCTCTGATTGCGATGGTGATTTTCGCGTGGATCTTTGGGCGAGTGATCAGGGTTCCTAGCGGTGGCCTGCCGTATGCGCTTTTGGTATTGACGGGGTTGCTGCCATGGCAACTGGCTGCGGCGACGGTGTCGGAGTGCTCATCCAGCCTTTTGAGCAATTCGGCGTTGATTACAAAAGTCTATTTTCCACGGGTGCTCTTGGCGGCAAGTCCTGTGGGAGTTGCTCTGGTTGATTTTCTTTTTGGGGGGGGGCTTTTGCTGGCACTCTCCGTATTCTGGTATGCAAACGCGATGAGTTGGACGTTGTTGGCTCTGCCAGTCTGGACGTTGTTGGCCGCTCTTGCTGGTCTTGGACCGGGTCTGTTGTTCGCCGCGCTGGCTGTCCGGTTTCGTGATTTCCGCTTCATTGTGCCTTTTCTTTTGCAGTTGGGTCTGTATGCCAGTCCGGTGGTCTTTCTGAGCGACATGGTGCCAGAACAGTATCGGTTTTGCTACGCATTGAATCCTATGGTTGGCATCATCAATGGTTTTCGCTGGTCGATTTTGGGAGGAGACGCCTGCCCAATGTGGTGGCCTGGGATTTGGATTGCTGTCGCGGTCATTGGTGTTTCACTTTCGATAGGGGTTCGAATTTTTCGAAAAATGGAAATAGCGTTCGCCGACGTAATCTGATGATCTTGTCACTTTTCAAAAAGGGGTGGAATAAGGCTCGTCGATTGTTTGGGCAATCATTCGAGCCCTCGAGTATTCCGCTGCATGAGCGCAGCCCCGACGGGGGCATGCTTTTGGTGAAATTTGTGGATGAGGATGGCAAGTTTGACTACTCGCAATATCGGGATGTGCAGGTGGCAGGCAACAAGAGCAAACTTGATCGGGTCTGGGCGATGGAGGACAACGTCCGGGCGGCTGCGGAGCGGGTGCGTAGTCTGGTGCCGCCGCCACTGAAATTTGGGTTGTGTCACGGGACGCGGCGTGGTTTGGAACAGCGCTGGTTCTCCGAGTTTCTGGGGTGCGTGGTGTTGGGAACAGAGATCTCGGACACAGCCGCGCAGTTTGAAAACACCATCCAGTGGGACTTTCATGAGGTTAAGCCGGAGTGGCTCGGCGCTGTTGATTTCATTTATAGCAATTCTTGGGATCATTCGTTTGACCCGCAGCGCTGTATCACTGGGTGGATGAGTTGCCTGCGCCCTGGTGGAGTCTGTGTGCTTGAGCACGCGAGTGATCATGAACCGGTGAACGTCAGGGCGATGGATCCATTTAAGGTTCAGTTAGCAAAGTTTGTTGGGCTTCTGAATGAATGGGGTTCCGGCGATTTTAGGGTTCGGGAGGTTGTCCCCACTCCGGTTCGCCACAGTGAAGCGGATGCCCAGCATTTGATTGTCATTCAGCGTCAATGATTTCTGTCAGATTACTGGGCAAGCGTTACCATGTGGCTGAGCGGGAGGCCAAGCGCAGCGGGCGGGGTGGCGCTGGTGGTCCGGCGCGGCTCAGCGAGGTGATCGTTGAGGCTGGGCGGAGGCTGATTTGTCGGATTGGAGGCGGAAAAGTAGGCGATCATCGGGACGAGTTCTGGGCGCTGAGGGGCGTGTCTTTTTCTGTCTCAAAAGGTGAGGTCATCGGTATAGTGGGGCGAAATGGTGCTGGCAAATCAACGCTGCTGAAAGTCCTCTCGCAAATCACGCCGCCGACTGAAGGAAGTTTCAGAATTGAAGGGCGGGTGGCATCTCTTCTTGAAGTTGGTGCGGGTTTCCACTCGGAGCTAACCGGGCGTGAAAACGTTTATCTATACGGAGCAATCATTGGCATGAGCCGCCGTGAAATTTCGGCTAAATTCGATGAGATTGTAGCCTTTGCCGGAGTCGAGCGGTTTTTGGACACGCCGGTTAAACGATATTCATCAGGGATGCATGTGCGGCTGGCGTTTGCTGTGGCGGCTCACTTTGATTCAGAAGTTTTGATTCTGGACGAGGTGTTTGCCGTTGGGGATTTGAGCTTCCGAAACAAGTGTTTCAGCCAGATTGGTCGCTCGACTGACCTGGGTAGGACGGTCTTAGTCGTGAGTCACAATCTCGCGTTAATCCAGAATCTCTGTTCCCGAGTGCTGGTGTTGGACGGAGGTCAGTTGGTCTTTGACGGACCGACAGAGTCCGGCGTGGCCAAGTATTTGTCGGCCATGGATGCTCGAACGTCTGATGCTGTACTGCCTGCTCTGGAGAGCCGACCGGGATCTGGGCGGGTGAGGGTGGCGAATTGTGGGGTGGAGGATGGCTCGGGAAGCCCTGTGTCTGTGATAGCGGCTGGATCACAGTGGCAGGTGCGAATCGCCTACTGTGCCGATGAGGATGGACAGAATCTGCCGCTTTGTGCTCAGGTCAGGATTTGCGATCTATTTGGGACACCGCTTTTTATGCACCATAGCGATTTGGCGGGTGCCACTACCCAATCCGTATGTTTCGGCGAGTTTGTCTGGAAGTGCCAAAGGATGCAGCTACAGCCTGGCCGATATCGAATCCATGTCGTGCTGCGATTCCCAAGTGAACTGCTCGACCAAGTGGAAGATGCTCTGGCCTTTGATGTGGTGGAGGGTGATTTTTTCGGAGGAGGGAGACTCTACCCCGTGGAATTTGGGAAGGTTTTGGTGGAGGGGGATTGGTCCCACACTTCAACTCCCCTCCGCTCAGATTTATGATTGACGCTGCCGACATTCTCGTGGCGGCAGCCAAAGCGATTGGGATCGCTTTGGGCTTTCTGTTTTGGGATCGCAGGGTGAATCACTGGTTATCAAAAGAGTATGTCTGGGTACATACTGATGATCGGGTAACGAGGGCCGATTTGCGGAGCGGGTTGGTGTTGGTGCTTATCCCAGTGATCTTGTCGGTTTGGATCTTCCTTCACGGGCAGCGGCTACCATCTCCCTCGGAAAGCCTATTTTTATGGTGTGCAGGCTTGCCTTTGCTGAACGTAACGGTCTCTGGTGCTTACAACTTCGCATTGAATCGCCCCCAACACTTCTTGCGCGCGCTAATGCTGTCCGGCTTTTTGCTAATGGGGCGTTTTCCTGCGTTGGTTCCATTGGTCATCCTGTGTTTTTGTCTGTTCGTCCCTGGTCTAACCGGAATGCTACACCGCAGTTTTACGGATATAGCGATGCCGTTGGCTTCCTTGATGATATACTCGGTGAGTGCTGGAGTGGATGCGTCAGTAGCCAAGATATCGTTTTGCCACCCTGCCACTGTCGTTTCGGTCGGGGCCGGATTCTACGTGATTCCTGCTGTGGCAAAATTTTGGGCTGGCTGGGTAAAGATCAACGACCCTGATCATTTGAGTCGGGCGGCAGCCTTTCAGTGGAATTGGCGGCCAGAACGAAGGCTGTGGGGTAATGATAGCGTTGGTTCGGTTCGATCTGTGCGCTGGACAAATGTTTTGGTAGTGGGGCTGGAGTTTGTTGCTTTCGTTGCTCTAGCTGGACGGTGGCCGTTGCTATTCGTGGCAGCAGGTTTGATTTGCTTCCACTCCGTCGTTGCCTGGCGGACGGGGATTATATTTTGGGAGTGGGTGGTGGTTTGGGTCGGGCTTTCAGGATGGGCTTGGGAAACTGGTGGTTGGCCGTTTGAGGTGATCATTGCTGTGTGTGTGATCGCCAGCCTTGTTTGGCCAATCGCGCGGTTGCCCGACAGGTTGACTTGGTTTGATTCACCGTTGGTCCACAGATACATATTCTTGGGGAAACTGGCTGGTGGGACTCGACTATTCTTACCGCCTGGTGCCTTCGCTCCGTTCGATCCAGTGATGGCGCAGGGACGCTTTCACTACCTTCAGAGGAGGCAAGTGCTGCAAGGGTGTCTGGGATCAGTTTCGAGTGTGGACGCGGCAAAAGCTCTTAGATTGGCATCGAATGAGGATGACGCGGCGGAAATTAAGCGGAGCCGAGGGGCGGTGCACTTTGCAGATACGAGGAGTCAAGCCTTGGGTGAGGTTTTAAATAGGTTTGTGAAGTTCCGACGGCATCCGGCAAATTTCTTTTGGACTCGGTGGCTCCCTCGGATTGACCGACTGCCGACGGGCTTTGCACCCGTTGCATTTGGTGATTTTGAGGGATTAGAATCAATAGAGGTCCATTATCAGGAGGCTCTGTTGAGCCATGGCAGAGAGACAGTGCTTCTTACAGTAGATGATTTAGTTCTTCTAAGTTCCTCCGAGTTGTAGGATGTTTGGTCGGGAGCGAAGCGATAATGGCAGCAAAAATAAAAGCGATCCGAATAGTCTATGGATAACCTGACCGTCGTCATACGAACGTCCGGGGAGCGGACTGAATCGGTGTGTCGGAAATTGCTTGAAGAGCAGGTGCCGACGGATTGCATTACGCTGGTCCAGGAGGCCCCTTTTTTCCGTTCGCTACAGCGAACGTTGGAAATTGCCCGAAGTGCCGGAAGAAAGTGGACTCTGGTTGTTGATGCGGATCTGCTGATCCGTCAAAACGCTATTGTTGACTTGCTTGGATTTGCCGAGTCCATGGAACGTAATGTCCTATTTCTGTCGGGGTGGTGCATGGATAAATTGCTGTGCTGCTGTCGTCCTGCCGGGCTACACCTCTACCGGACGGAGTTTGTTGATGATCGACTCCTGGGTATCCTTTCGACGGTAGAGACTTCGCTGAGGCCTGAGCACGATCTCATCGAACTTGCAGAGAAACGGTTGGGGCGTTTGGCCGCAGTGATGCCGCCAGATCCACTTTGCCTGCATGATCACGAGCAATTTTTCGCCGATGTGTATCGGAAAGCTTTCGTGCATGCTCGCAAACACGCGGAGGAGGTCCAACTACTGCTGCCCGTTTGGAGTGCTTTGGGACAATCTGATCTTGATTACCGCATTGCGGTCTTCGGCGTGCGGGCTTCCCAAGCTTGGCCCGATCAAATCCAGATGGATGTGCGGGTGCTGCCCAGGGAGGTCGGTCCGTTGCTTGCGATGATGGGGACTGGAGAAAAGTGCAAACTTTTGTCGGACGGGTGGACTGGGGAAAGGGTCAGATCGTGCATCCAGGAGATGAGAGAGAACTACAGCGTGCCGTTGCTGGAGCGCCGAACAGGGTTTCGTGCCTCAACCGGAATCCTTCGCAAATGGCGTGATATTCAGGGAACGCTAGGAACGGTGAACGGTCTTTTTTGGCTTGCCGGTAGCAGGATGAAAAAGTGGGGGGGGATATTGATGTCTCGTGCAGAGAAGGTGGCGGCGCAAAAGAAGATGGAGTAGTCTATGTCTGTTGATCGTCGCCATCGTCTGCCTCGCCTGTGGTCAAACACGGTGCTGCGCGATTGGGCAGCGCTCTGTCATGGGCGTGTGGTGAATGTCTCTGCTGGCCGGGACGAGGATAAGCAGGGGGGGTGTTACCGCGACTATTTTTTGAATGCCTCTGAATACGTGATCACAAACCATGCGCCGGGTACCTTTAGAGGGTTTTCGGGCGTTGAGGGCGAGGTCCTATTGGACTTGGAGCGACCACTGCCAACAGCGCTCGAGGGGCAGTTTGACACCGTTTTCAATCATACCACGCTTGAGCATGTGTTCGATTTTAGGCTCGCGACCGCCAATCTATGTGCAATGTCGCGGGATCTCGTAATTTTGGTTGTGCCATGTGCCCAAGTTCAACATGACCACGATGATTTCGGCGACTATTGGAGGTTTATGCCCGCAGGGGTGCGCAGACTGCTTGGGGAGAATCAAATGGAGGTCGTTTTCGAGGCCTCAAATTCGGATTCCAATGCTGGTATCTATTTGTTTGTGGTTGGGAGTCGATTTCCAGATCAATGGAGGGCAAAGCATGGAAACTTTCAACCCTTGGAGAATGTTGCATCTCAGATTGGGTGTCCGACATTCCTTTCGCGGGTCGTTGGCAAGCTGATGCGCAGGTTCTCACGCCATTGACGGCTGATTGTCTGAATGGTCAAATTCTCGATCAAAAACCTTTCACTTGGGGGGCGACTGTTTTTAGCTGGGCTCCTAGTCCTCGGTATTGGATGGGCGATTTTGAGCGTCTTCGCTCAACACATTCTGGTGTGGCGCTTGGAGCAACAGGTGGTGCCCTTGTTTGGCGGCCCAGCGGTTCCGAGGGATGGTGCCCTGGATGGCCGCAGGGTCTCGGTGAAATGGGAACCGTCTGCATTTGAGGGCCTGGGTGCCGTCGATCATTGGTTGTCAACGCATGGTGTAAAACTGAAGATCCTGATTGTGCCATCCCGAAGCCAGATGATGGAGTTTGGACAAGAAAGTCTAACGGGGGCGATTGCCCGGGAGCTTGCTCAGCGAGGGTTGGATGTCCTTGATTCGGGCCTGCTGTTTGAGCGGTTCTACCGTGCTGCTGGTGCAGCCCCCATTTTTCTGGACGAGACGCACTTGGGGCTGGCTGGTCAACTGTTGGTTCGCAGGATCGTTGACGAGGCTCTGTCCAAATTGGACGCGGAAAAACGAGTCGTATTGGCCGGCGATTGCACGGTTGAAGGTGTGGCGTGGTGTCGACCGGTCAGCATTGCGGTAAGATTGGGATTGGCCTCCGCAAGTATGGAGCGAATCGACCTGATGTATCGTGAGGGGCGGGCAAATGCTATTGGAGCCAACTTGGTGCTTTATGATGAGGATTTTTGGAAGACTCACCCACTAGTTATATGGGTTCTTCACGACTATTACTTCTCAGCGAAGCCTTCATTCGGTCGGTTTTCGATTCCGCGTTCAGACTCGGCCAAGGCAAGGGTTGATGTTCAAATGTTGGGAGCCCGCGTCCTGTATGTGAGCAATTCTGACAAACTAAAGCTGCCCCGGGGGCCCTATCCTGACGCACTGTTGGCGATCCAGTACCAAGATGTCGTGTCTGGGGAGCGGTTTACCGGTATTCACCAGTTGATGACTGGCCATCGAATTCTCGAAGCGGTGGACATTGAGCCGGGAGATACCATTCGCATGTGCCGCCAGGAGTGGATGGAAGCGCAGCGGATGCAGCCGGCGTTGGCTAAAACCCAAATCGTGGATGATACGACAGATTTCGAGCAATCCGTTTTTTGGGTGAAAGAATGGGTTAAGGTTTGGTCCGGCACCCAAAATTGAGAAATGTGCAGCTTTGTTGTTAGAATTTGCTTGGTGACGGCCGAATGCCAGTTAAAGAGGAGCATCGTTTTTTTGACGATGTCACCTCTAAATCGTTTGAAATGGGCACTTCCAAGGGGCACCAGGGGCGGCAGCTTTGTCGAAGATTCACCATCTCCAACTCCCGGTTTAGCTTGTCCCTAATGTGAAGAACCCTACTCGTACCGTTGAACGCTTGCGTCACCACTTCGAAGTGGAGCGCGAACTAGCTGCCCGGTTGCGCGGCAGCAACCGGGAGGAGCGGCCTGCCCTTTTCAAGAAGCTGTACAACGAGCTTTTTGAACGGGTCCCAGATCACCCGCGGCTCACCCGTCGGGACTCTGTGGACGAGAGCCGCCGGAAGGTAGAGGGGCAGATGCGGATATTAAAGACCGTCCTTCAACCAGGGGCTGCTTTGATCGAGTTCGCTCCGGGGGATTGTCGGCTCGCTTATGAGGCGGCGAAGAATGTGGGCAGCGTCATTGGAGTGGATATCTCGGACCAACGTTCCCCTGAGGATTTGGCCCCACCGAATTTTCAATTGGTGGTCTATGATGGCTACGATCTCGGTCTGCCAGATGAAGCGGCTGACGTCGTTTTCAGTTACCAGTTTTTGGAGCATCTCCATCCCGATGATGTGGCCCCGCACATGACACTGGTGCATAGGCTCTTGCGTCCGGGCGGGTGGTACGTGTTTGACACCCCCCATCGCATGTCTGGGCCGCATGATATTTCGGCTGCATTTGGGACGGATTTGGTTTGTTTTCACTTCCAGGAGTGGAGCTATTCGGAAATGACGGATGCGCTTCACCATGCTGGGTTCCACGAGGTGCGCATCATCCGCCGAGGAAATGTTTGCGGTCCGGTTCTTGATGCTGCCCTCAGGGGATTCGAACGGTTCGTATCGTGGTTTCCGACTAAACTAGGCCGTTGGCTAGCAAGGCGCACGTTGGCGTCAGTAACCATGGCTGCCCGCAGAGCACGGGGAGGTCAGGGGGAGTGAGGGTGCTGCAAATTTGTTGTGAAATGCCTCCTTTCAACGGGGGGATCGGGACTGCCGTGGCAGACATGGCTCCGGCATTGGTTAGGGAGGGAATCAACCTGGAGATTTTGGGAATCTATCCCGCCTCTCAGATGAATGGAGCGGGACTGGCGCAGTCGGAAGAGGTGAGTGGGTATCGAGTGACCAGAATCGCGTCGCGATGGGAGAAGTTTCCGATGCGGTTGCGGCTGTGGCTTGAGCGGCAGAGACTGTTAAGAGAAGTCAAAAGAGTCGTTCGTGAGAAAAACGTGGACGCTGTTTTGGCCGATGATTACGACGGTTGGTTGCCCTGGGGCACCGGCTCCAAGGTGCCGCTGTTGACGAGACTGAACGGCAGCAATCTTGTGTACGACCAATTGCTCGACCGGCCGGGCTATGCGCCCATCCATCAGATGGAAAACCGCATGCTGAGCTTGTCGGCTGCCTGGGTGGGCGTGTCAGATTTTTTTCTGGAGCGCACCCTTGCTTTCGTCCCGCCGCCCAAGGGCCTGCGCACTCAAGTGATCCCCAATGCGATCAATGCGGAACATTTTCAGCCGGCGCAGCCTGATCTGACCGTGCCCGGCCGGATCGTTTTCCACAACACCCTGGGTCCGCGAAAAGGGGTCAATGAACTGTTCCGGGCCTTTGCCCTCGTGCATTCTCAGCGTCCGGACGCGACTTTGATTCTCTGCGGGTCCTACCCGGATTTTGAGACGGTGAAGCGCCGTCTGCTGGAACTGGTTCCGGAGCCAGTTCGTGCCGCCATCACCTTCGCCGGACGCAAAAACCGCGCGGGCGAACTTCAGGAAATTCTGCGAACTGCCGCAGTGGCTTGCTACCCCTCCCATCTCGAGACCTTCGGCCTTTCACCGGTCGAGGCCATGGCGATGGGCCGGGTCACCCTTTTTGCAGACTGTGGGCCTGCCCGGGAGGTGATCACGGACGGAGTGGACGGCTGGATTTGTGCGCCGAAAGACCCGGAATCGCTCGCCGCCACCCTGCTGAAGTCTCTGTCCATGCCCAATGATGCCAGAGAGGCCATGGGGCGGTCTGCCCGGTCGACCGTGATGAGTCGTTTCGATGCCAAAGTGGTCGCGGCGCGGTGGGCCGCGATCCTGCGTTCGGTCGCAGGCGGATCGGGCACCCGCGACAGGTGAATTTCAATCGACCCCTTGATATGAAGCAAATTTTCAATGCTGTGACCAAGGCCTACCGGACCTTGCTGGAACTCCGGGAGGAAGCCGTCCTCAGTCGTCTGGGATCACCAACGCCGATCCTGCGGACCCGCGAGGAGTTCCCTCTCTGGCTTAACCTGCTGAACCTCCGAGGGGCAGGGGTCGAAATCGGAGTCCAGCGCGGCACATTTTCCACTGTGATCTTGTCCGGTTGGGGCGGGGCAAAGTTGACCTGCATTGATCCCTGGAGGAGCTTTGAGCCGGACAGTTACCACGACACCGCCAATGTGGAACAGGCGAAGCAGGAAGCTAATTTCCAGACCACCCGCACCCGGCTTGCTCCCTTCGGAGAGCGTGCGGCCCAACTCCGAAAAACCTCCGCCGAGGCCGCCTCCGATTTTGCGGACGGCTCGCTCGATTTCGCCTACATCGACGCGCAACATCATTACGAGGCGGTGGTGGAAGACATCGAATTGTGGTGGCCCAAGGTAAAGTCCGGCGGTATTTTGGCGGGTCACGATTATCTCGATGGCCTCGTCAGTGGCACGGATTTCGGGGTGCGACGTGCCGTGGATGAGTTTGGCCAGTCGCTTAACCTTCAATTGGTTGTTTCACTGGAACTGGACTATCCGTCCTGGTTTGTGCGGAAACACTAACCACAGACTAATAAATGCCGAAGGCACACTTTCACATCATCACTGCGACCCACAATCGCCTGGATCTTTTACCCCGGTGTATCAGGTCGGTGCAGGATCAGAACTATCCCTGGTTCACGCAGTATGTTATTGATGACGGATCGATTGATGGCACGAAGGAGTACGGTGTGGAACTCGCTGCTAAAGCCAATATCAGATTGCACCGCTTTGAAAGCAATTGTGGTGTCAATGCTGCGCGGAATCAAGCCTTGGAGATGATGCCAAAGACCGAAAACGACTGGGTGATTATTGTTGATGATGACGACGCTCTATGTCGGGGTGCGCTGGAATCGCTGGATTTATCGATTGGGGAAGTTGGTTCCGATTACAATTGGATCGTTGCCCCCTGTGTCGGTTACAATGGTGATGCCATTGGAAAATTCGAACGTTACGGTAAACTTGATTATGTGGATGACTACATGATTAACAAACGAATGCCAGGAGACGTGTTGCACTGCATAAGATTGAGTTCCATTGGCGACTTAAAGTTTCCCATTGATATTAGGCAGACGGAGGAGTGGATTTTTTTTGGTCAGCTTTCCCACTCCGAGCCCATGTATGCGGTGAAGCCACCCTGCATGCACAAAGAATACCTGCCAGGTGGAATTTCATTGAGTGACGTGAACCGAGCCCAGGCGCAGTCACTCGCACTCCGAAAAATACAGCTTCTCAGGAACAGACTGACCCCCAGCCAGGAGCGAAGAATTCGACTACAGCCAATCATAGATTGCGGCCTCTTTAGGGTTGTCAAAGCAGTCGCAAGCGGACACTTCGGTCCGTCAGATCGCTTTTTCCTGTGCCGAGCCTCTGTTTCGTTGTTGTGGAAACGACTCAAGGCAGCTTTTTAGCCCGCTCTGACTCGTTCACGAAACGCATCGTCGTTCGTATGAGCAACTTTGGATGAGTGCAACACAGGTTTTTTGGGGCAGGCGTGGCAGCATAGCCACGCTTGAGGCTTTCTTTGTGCGAGTCGATGAAGTGTTCAAAAAAAACTGAATCAAAATGAAATTCACGTGGCTTCGCCGGCAGCTTCAATCTCTCTGTCATTCGCTTGGAGTGCATGTATGCGCTGGCGAAGGCGCTTTGACCGTTCCGGTCATCAGCCGGTTTGTGTCAGACTCGTGCAATCCGTTCAGAGTGGTGGTAGAGGATCTTGTTCGAAAAGGATTAATCAAGACGGTAGTGCAAATCGGCGCAAATGATGGTTCGACCATTGACCCACTTGCCGCGATTCTCGCAAAATATGAACTTAGCGGTCTGCTGGTAGAGCCGAACCCTGCGGCTGCGGAGAAGCTTCGTATTAAGTATGCGAACCGAACAAGTATCAGTGTGAATCAGGTGGCCATTGCAGAGCAGGACGGATCGGCTTCGCTCTGGGTTCCCAATTCCAGGACTGAAGATGGAGGCGAAAAAAATGGGCTCAGTTTGATCGCAAGCTTAAATCGGAACCTCACGAGACAACATGTTAAAAACGTCGACATACCATTGCTGGAGGTGCACGTCTCGACGCTAACATTGCAGTCGCTCCTGAAGTCCGTGGGATGGAGTTCAGCAGATCTTTTGGTGATCGATATTGAAGGGATGGACGATGTCGTGCTTCTTCAACTGAATCCCGGGTTATGTCCACTGGTTGTTCAATTTGAACACACCCATATCTCCAGTGTCCGGCTCGATGCGGCTCGTCGGCATTTACGTTCGCTGGGCTATAGCTTCATTGTTTCAGAGTATGACTGTTTGTGTGTGGCGGGACGCGTCCTCGGCGAGATTGACAACAATCGATGACAGTGGGGGCAGGTTATTTTCTGAGACCACGGTCGGAGCGGATCGAAACGCGTAATTGAAAACTGATGGGAATCAAGCGCCGAACCATCGCAAGCTCGTCAGTCAACCTCGTGGATTACGGCTTGCGGTTTGTCGCGATGCTCGTCGTGTCGCCTGTGCTGATACATGGGTTGGGGGCTGAAACATACGGACAGTGGATTGTGCTGTTGTCGCTGATTGGTTACGTCGATCTATTGGATCTAGGAATGAGCGGCGCCGCTGTGCGGTATCTGAGCTTGGAAATAGGCGACCAAAAGGTGGATGGTGTTGCCGAGGCGCTTACTTTTTTCCGAAGGATCTTCCGATGGATTTCGCTGGTGGCTGGAGCTCTTGTTTTTGTTGGGGTGATGCTGCTGCCGCATCTGGCAAGAGACGTTACTTCTGGTGCCGAAATGCAGTTTGTATTGGCAGTTTGCGGAGGTGGTTCTGCTGTTTCCTATCTCTTTCGTTGCAATGTTCTGTTGCTGAAGGCTCACCTCCTGTACCATCGTATTGTTAGCGCGGGTCTCGTTCGCCTCGTTGTATGGAATTCCGGGCTGGTTTTGGTCATTTCGTTGGGCTTCGGATTGGGAGCTCTCGCTCTCTGTTGGGTCACCGGACTAATGACTGAACTGGTGCTCACATGGTGGTGGGCACGCGCGTTAAAGCCCGTTTCAATCGGGGTTGGTTTGTTCCCCGATGGCAGAGAAGTCTTCGGGTTTGGGTTGAAGAGTTTTCTCGGTGGGGTTGCGGGAACACTGCGCGACCGTATTGATGTACAAATTCTAGCAGCTGTCGTCAGCACTCAGGCCGTTGCTCAATATTCGATTGCGACCCGTTTTGTCACCATGCTTACCGAGGTCATGAACGCCGGATTCGGCGCCCATCTGCTGGCGGCGTTCTCTCAGCAGTGTAATGACGAATCCCCACGAAGACGTCAAGAGTCGTTTCTGACGACCATTCGGTTGAGTTCAGCGCTGGCTGTGGCCCTCGGCCTCCTATTGTGCTGGGTCGTGCCTCCATTTATTACGTTGTGGCTCGGTTCGGGTTTTGACTCAGCAAAGCTGGTTGTTTGGATTCTTGTTCCTCCAACCAGTCTTCTGGCGGCCCAGTATCCGCTGGGGGCGTTTCTGGCATCACGAAATCTTCATGGGGGGCTTGTAACTTGGTCGCTTGTAGGTGCTGCCGCAAATGGAATAGGAAGCATCTACCTGGCTGGACGGATGGGATTGGTCGGTGTTGTTATTCCGACGGCGATTGAGTTGTTGGTTTTAAGTTCTGTCGGCTTGCCCATTCTGGTACGAAGAAGCAGGGAAGTAAGCGTTCGGAAGTATTTGACAACCCTTGCCAAAAGCGTTGGCATCGTGGGTGGTGCAGGTGGAACTGCCCTGTTCATTCTTCAATTGATACTCCCTAATAACACATGGCCCTTTCTGATCTGTGGGGCGGTGGTGATTGGCGGAGTGGCGGCACTTTCAATCTGGAGTGCGATACTTACTGGTGGTGAGCGACGGGGACTATCCATGTATGCCGGACGTCGTTTCAGTAAAGACGGCTCTGCTGGGGCATAACTTGTGGAGACCGCGTGGTGTATCTAACCCTTACACTGCCTCCGCGCCGGACTCGATTGGTGGCTTTTTTTCCGTCGTGAACTCTGAACTCCAATTCGTAGATACCACCGATGAACAATCCGTTATCCCACAATCTCATTGCCAAGACCATCCGCGCCTGCGCACGCAAGGTCAGCGTTGCCTTGGATGAATTCCCGGCATTGCATGGCTTCTTAAAAACGGCCTTCTTGTCACTGCCGCCCTTTATCCGGGGGAAACAAATGATCTGGGACGCGCTATCTGCGCTGGCACAACGGAAGGGAGCGGAGGTCTTCGTCTTGCAGGTCGGGGCCAACGATGGTGTGCACGATGATCCCGTTTCGCACTTCATTCGGAAATGGCGTTGGAAAGCTCTGCTGGTGGAGCCTGTGCCGCGTATATTTGAAGCCTTGAAGAGCAACTATGCGGGTGTATCTGGGGTGCAATTTGCGAATGTGGCCATCTCTGACCGCGATGAAACCCGGCCATTTTATTTTATCGATGATCCCCAACGGGAACTGCCAGCCTGGGCCGGGGAGGTCGGCTCGTTTATCCATGAGCTGGTCACCACCGAAATCTCCGGGCGTGATGTTAGATCGTACATTCGAGAAATCGAAGTGCCATGTCTCACGCCGAGAACGCTGTTGGCGCAGCATGCGGTGGAGCGTGTTGATCTCGTTGTCATTGACGCTCAAGGTTACGATGACCGCATCTTGTTGCAGCTACCTTTGGGCGAAATTTCCCCTGCAATGATCATTTTCGAGCATTGCCTGCTTTCTGCTGAGCAAAGATCGGCCTGTGAGAAATTTTTGAAACTTCATGGCTATGTGATTGAAGCTGACCGGTGGGATATCTTGGCCCAGTTGTCACCGCAGCCCTAACCCACTCTTCATTTGATATGTCTATTCGTGGTCTGATTGACGAAAGTGTGATCGCATTGCTCAGGTTAGGGCTCTTCGACCGAGTGGTAGGCTATCTCTCCTTCCAACGGAGGCGTAAAACGCGCCGACAGGTTGAGGCGCGGCTCGTCGTGGAGGGGCGCTACCCAGACATCGTGCAATCTGGAGCCTTTGCTGGCATGCGGTTGCCCAGCAAAGCCGCATTTATGGATGCTAGGTTTGAGAAAACCTTCGGCGCGTATGAGCATGAGCTCTTTCCCCTCGTTGCTGAGTTGGGCCAGACGTCGGCGGCTTTTGATACACTGGTCAATGTGGGCGCGGCAGACGGTTTCTATACCGTTGGTTTAGCGCGTCTATTTCCTGAGGCAAAAATTTTGGCGTTCGAGCCCAATGCGAGAAAAACTCCGGTGCTTCTGGAGATGGCTAGTCTCAATGGCATAGATGGTAGGATTCAACTTTCGGGGGCATGCACCCCGGAGATCCTGGCAGACTTGGCACCAACCGGTTCGGTCCTCGTCGTGGTCGATGTTGATGGCTACGAAAAGCCGTTGTTGGATCCTCATGTGGTTCCCTGGCTGGTCGCAGCGACTCTGCTGGTGGAGACTCACGACTGCTTCGTGCCGGGCATCACGGAATTGTTGAAAAAGCGCTTTTTGGAGACTCACGACATTCAAGAAATAGCGATGTCAGGTCCAGATTATGCGACAATCCCGGCATTGAAAGGCCTCACGATGCATCAGTTGGACGCCATGGTTGGTTCGGAACGCCCAGCGCTTCAATCTTGGCTGTGGATGCGGCCAAAGGTCACAGCAGTGTGATTCCGTTCAGTGCCGTTCAACCTCTGACAGCCTCGAAAACGTAACGTGACGGATGAAACGACAGAGCCGAAAATTCCACGGGGAATTCTGTATGTTGCGACCGGAGCGTCGTACCTGGCCGAGGCGCGTCGATCAGCACAATCTGTAAAGACTCTGCATCCCGAGCTTTCCATTTGTGTGGCGACTGACCAGGGGATTGCTCCAGATGCACAATTTGACATCGTCCTACCTGTGGCCAACGTGCCTGCTGCCGGCGATGAGCGCTTTCTAGCCAGAGATCGGGTCGCCTACTACCGGAAGATTCAGCCATTGTTGGAATCGCCGTTTGAGCGGACGGTCTTCCTTGACTCCGACACCTGGGTGGCGGCCCCTTTGGACGATCTTTTTCAATTGCTGGATCAGTTTGACATGCTGGTTACGCCAGCTCATGTCGTTTACGACTATAAGTTTGAGCGCGATGAGACTCCGTTCTCCTCGGTCCCGGCGGCCTTCGGATATTTTAATACAGGTCTGTTTGCTTTTCGCAAGTGTCCGGCTGTCGATCAGTTTTTGCAGCTTTGGATGGAGAACTACACGCAGCATACCGCGCAGTTTACGGTGAACGACCAGCCAGCTTTTAGGCTGACGCTGTTCCAGAATGTCGTGCACTTCCACGTGCTGCCAGCGAACTATAACATCATCAGTTGGGCTCCTTTCATCGTGCCCGCTGGCGGTAAGATAGTAATGCTGCATGGAAGGAATCCCTGGCTGCAAAAATGGATCGGTAAGTTTGATGGTGGACCGGGGCCTACTTTGGTCGGCTCTCTCCACTGGCGGACAAGCTTCGTATATCTGGGCGCACGAATACTCAACTGGTTTCGGCGTAAGATTGGCGTTTGGTAATAGACATCAGGAATAACGAATTGACGCCGTGATCGAGTCGCACTGCGACGATCTGTGGGACTGAAAGCAAATCTGTAGCCGTAAGGGTTCGCCTCTGACAGAAACTAATGAAAGAATACAGTTCATTAGACATCGACAGAGTGTCCATCGTGATCCCTGCGTTCAATTACGAGCGATACGTGGCCAGAGCTATTGAGTCTGCATTGGCTCAGGATTATGAAGCAATTGAGATTGTCGTTGTCGACGACGGATCCACCGACCAAACGGCAGCGATTGCGAGGTCTTATGAGACAAGTGGTGTACGCTGTATCTCCCAAGTGAACCAGGGGTTGGCTGCGGCACGGAATACCGGGATTGCGAAGAGCTCGGGGGAGCTTTTGTTTTTTTTGGACGCTGATGACATGTTGGAGCCTGATTCGATCTCGCATCTGGTGGCGGATCTTGGCCAGTTGGACGGCACCTGGGGAATGGTGGCTTGCCAAGCAAAGGTGATGCTGCCCGATGGCTCTATCATGACGCCGGGAGGTGGGCCGAAGGTTGCGGGGGAGGTTGTCTGGAAAGACCTGATGTTCGGATCACGCTTTCCGTGCACCGTATTGGCGCGACGTCAGGTGTTTGAAACCTGTGGGGGATTCGATGCTGGTTATCAACGCCTTGGCTGCGAGGACCGGGATATGTGGCTGCGTATAGCAGAACGGTATCGCATCTGGGCGGTGCCAGATCGTCGAGTGGTGGTCTCATTCCACGGCGATAACATGAGCAGCGATCCTGCCCGGCAACTGGCAGGTATCCGCCGGTGTTTGTCAAAGGCTCGAGCCAGCCGTGAGGTGCCGTTTTGGAACTTCCCCTTCTGGTTGAGGGTCGGGGCTGCCTATCATTGCACCGCGGCTCTGCTCCAGTCTGAGCGGCGCAGCCGTTCCAAGGCTGCGTATCATGCCATTCTCTCCCTGCTCTATTGGCCTTTTCCCGGAATTTCAAAAACCACAGGAAGACCGCCATGGTCGCGATTGCTGCGGCTGGGAGTTAGTTTGCGAAATTTGTGTTTTGCGGGGCCCTCTGCAAAGGGGGCTTCACTGTAATGGGAGTCCTCCGCCTGATGCTAGCTGCGGCTGTTGTGATCTCGGCCTCGGCAGCGATTCCATGGTTCCCGCTGGTCAATGGTGGGGTCGCCGTGAAACTCTTCTTCATGGTGTCAGGATTTTTATATGGCCATGGTGCTTTCTGAGAAATACCAGGGCCTGCCCCGCGGGCGCTGGTATGAGTGCCATTTCGACTGCCCGGGCCATTGGCGGGTGGTGGAACTGCTGAGGCAGTTACGTAACGCTCGGGCGAGCGGGGACCGGGTGGTTGGATCAAGGGGGCTGCTTGCGCCTGGATCCCTCTGATCACGTGCAAGCCACAGTTTTTTTACTGGGACAAATGGATCGATGGGTGGTCCGGCGTCTCCAAAACCAACTAATGGGGGATTGGGTGATGTTAGACATAGGTTCCAATTTTGGATACTACTCGGTGCGGCTAGCAAAGGGAACCTCCGCTACTGTTTACGCCTTCGAGCTCCAGTCAGAGGTTTGTGGGCGACTGCGGACAAACATCGCGCTCAACGGTCTGCAATCCCAAGTGGAGGTGTGTGAACTTGCGCTTAGCGATCGTGATGGCATGGTTTGTCTTACCTCTTACGAGGGGAATACGGGCAAGACGTCCATGGGTCACGTTCCTGGCGACGAGCCAATGCAGCGGTTGGATGAATTTGTCAGGAAGCGTGGGATCGGCAGGATCGATGCTGTCAAAATGGATGTTGAAGGCGCGGAGCTTAAGGTGCTCGCGGGCGCGGAGGAAAGTCTCAGAAAGTGGCATCTGGCTCTTCTGATTAAGGTCAACCCAGTAGCTCTTGCGAGACATCATACATCAGCGGTGATGTTGGGAAAGCGACTCCGGCAAATCGGATACGAGCTGCATGAAATCCACCGGGGGAAGCTCGTCAAACTCGACGGGTTCAGAGATGATCGGGCAATGATCAATGCGTTATGCTTGCCGGAGGGGATTGAAAATTGATGAGGCTGCTGTATTTAACATTTGGGACGCATTCCGGAATCGTGACCTTTCACGCGGAGGCGTTGAGGGCGCGAGGTGTGGATGTGGAGTGTTTTGATGCGGGGGCGGGATTCGGCTACAGGTTACCCCACTTAAAACTGCCGTCCATTCACCCTGTCAATCTTCTCAATTCCGTGATTGCCATGCGTAGATTTGGTCGCGAGTGGCGTTGCTATTTTGAATATACTGATTTTGCTTTTCGTTGGCTAAGCCGCCGTGCTCGAAGGTATTGTCTAGCCAGTGAGAAACGCTTTGATGCGGTTTTGCAGTCTGGCGTGCTCTTTAACGGTGCTCCCGCTCCGGAATCGAGGCGGATTCCATTTCTGCTTCATTTGGATCACACCTACGCTATTTCCAAACATGCGCAGCCAGTTGAGGGACTTCGAGATCCCTCACCTGCCAGTTCGCGTTGGGAGAGGATGGAGATGGCTGCGTATCAAGAAGCGGATGGGATCTTTTCAATGAGCCATAATGTGAAAGATTCGCTGAGGTCTCACTATTCGATTCCAAGCGACAAGATAACGGTCCTTGGTGGTGGTCCAAATTTTCACGATTTGCCTCCCCGTGAGTTAATGAATTGTGAGGCTCCCACACTACTCTTCGTCGGAAAGGATTTTCAGAGAAAAGGTGGGGTGGTTTTGCTCGAAGCCTTCAAAAAAGTCCGGAGAGTGATCCCCGATGCCAAGTTGTTGATCGTTGGTCCGAAGAGCGTTCCGTTGCAGGAGGGGGTCAGCTGTCTTGGACTCAGGTCCCATGCGGAGATGCCGGAAATCTATATGCAAAGCCAGATTTTTGTCTTGCCGTCGTGGCGGGAACCCTATGGAATCGCTTTTGTGGAGGCAATGGCGTATGGGTTGCCTTGTGTGGGAACTCAAATTGAAGCGATTCCTGAAATCATTGATGATGGCAAGACGGGATTCTTGATCGAGCCTGGAGACAGCGAGGGGTTGGCGGACGTCTTGCTTCAATTGTTGCGTGGAGCGGACTTAAGGCGCGATCTCGGCGCGGCTGGTCGCGAAAAAGTGCGGAGACAGCTCAACTGGCCGCATATCGCTGGAATTATGATCTCCACATTGCAAAGTCTGGTAGGCAAATCAAAATGGAATGGACCTTTTGATGAAAAGAGGGGGGGCTAGATTACGGGCTTGGAATGCTGAGGATTTCCCTGGCTGCACGCCCGGACGAATCGCCCAGTTCAATGCAATCAACGACATGCGGGCAGCCTGTGTGCGTGCCCTCCGGGGCGCATTTGGTCCGATGTTTACGGGAGGATTCAGTCACACGGAATTTGCCAGGAAGTATTATCCCGACGCATTGGCCCCCAATTCGGCGATGACCTCGAAACGGAGGTATCTGGCGTTGCTCCGCCACCACCCTATTTGCGTGGCGACAACAGGTCTGCATCAGTCGATTGGCTGGAAAATGGGCGAGTACGTTGCCCTATCGAAGGCGATCATTGCTGAAACATTGCAATATGAAGTGCCCGGTCCTTTCGCCGATGGTATCAACTATTTGGGTTTCACGACGCCCGAAGAGTGTGTCGAGAAGGTGCAGAAGGTGGTGGGCAGTCCTGATGTCAAAGCTTCACTGATGCAGGCCAATCGCTCGTATTTTGAAGCCTGGCTTCGACCCGCCTCCCTCGTTTGGAATTCTCTGTCGAAAGCTATTGATATGAAGTCGGCAGGTGAACCAACGGGATGACTAGAGTGGCACCAATCGGTCCTGAAAATCGTGCAAACATCCCTGAACTGGATGGCGTTCGTGGTTTGGCCATTCTATTCGTCTTCTTGTTTCGTTGCATGCCTGCGAGCGGATTTCGCTACGTGGACGTGGTTCTCCAACTCCGTGGTTCGCTTTGGATTGGGGTGGATTTGTTCTTTGTGCTTTCAGGCTTCTTGATCTCGGGCGTTTTGCTCGATCACCATGCGAGTCCCAACCGATATCGGGCGTTTTATGTCCGACGGACGTTGCGGATTTTCCCACTCTACTACGGTGTTCTCATACTCGTTTACGGCGTCTTACAGTTGAATGCCGTCATCGCAGACCAACTCCAATTGACAGCGGGGGGCGGCTGGTTTTTTGGATATGCCTTTAACGTTTGGCTCGCCATTCAAGGGCACTGGCCGACAAGCGAATTGCTCAACCATTTTTGGACACTTTGTGTCGAGGAACAGTTCTATTTTCTTTGGCCGTTTGCAGTTTTTTCTCTTCCGGTGAGATTCTTCCCGCACCTAGCCTTCTTGGCAATCGTAACCGCCGTTGTGTGGAAGCTGGTAGCCTTAACTGCGGCCGTCCCTGGTGTTTCGATACTTGTGAGCATGCCTGCCCGAATTGACGCATTTGCCCTGGGGGGGAATCGCTGCGTTTGGGGTTCGTTTTGGTGATACCAAACGCATAGCGTTCCATGCATTGTGGGTTGGGGCGGCAGCCTGGTTCGCCATTGCGATGATCGCGTTGCCCAATAGAGGCTTGTCGTTTGAATATCCGACGACCGTTTTTCCTGGAAGCACTCTCCTGGCAGTGGGATTCGCCTGCTTCGTTTTTTTGGTTTGTCATCCGACAGCAGGATTGTCTGGGCTTTCAAACGTGATGAGGTATCGGTGGCTTCGTGTCCTTGGTAAATACAGCTACGGGATCTATGTCTACCATTGGTTAGTCCAGTATTGTTTGGTGAAGTTGAACTTGGCTGGACTGCGTGGTAGTTCTCCATGGCTGATATTCGGTCTTGTTTCAATGATCACCGCAGGAACCGCTTGGGCTAGCTATCATTTGCTGGAGCGCCCATTCTTGAGCCTCAAGCGTTATGCCCGATTTGATGATGCGGGCTGAACTATTTTCTCTCTTGAACTTTCGCCAGGAAACTATTCTTGACGCGCTGCGTCATTCGCCCCAACTGCGGGAGTTTGCCGGCTGGGGATACTGGCTGCGGGCTTTGGTGCAGAAGTCGAATCCTGCGACGGCAAGCCTGGCTTGTCGTGCACTGGATCTCGCGCAGAGCGATCAGTTGGAAGGCAAGGCAAGAAACCGTCTAGCCTATTCAATGCCAAACTCTGAGCTCTGGCGGCAGGTCGTCGCGGGTTTGCCTCGGTATCGTGAATTAGTTCCCAAGCAGCCCTCTCTGACCCGGAGCATTGTGCTCAAAAGGCCTTCTGCTCGGGAAAAAGGAGTTCTGCTGCTGTATTTTGAGTACAATTGGGCTCGATTGTTTCTTCAGCTGTCTGCAGATGAGGTGACTTGGCTTGAGGATCATTACGATCTGATTCTTGCTGCCAGTTGGTCGCCGACCGATTATGCGGCCCTGGCGCTGGCGACCAGTGTTTGGCGAGGGACGATCTGGATCCAGCCCGCCAATCATGAAGAGGCCGGAAAGATTGCGGCCTTCCATCCACGCCTGCGGGTCCTGGACACTCTCGCCTGCGACTGGGTGAATCCCGAGTTCTATCGACCCAAACCTTTCGCTGAACGTTCCATCGATTTGATCATGATCGCCAACTGGGGGGCCTTCAAGCGCCACTGGGAGTTCTTCGAGGCCTTGGCGAAGATGCCGGCGTCTTTGCGGGTGGTTCTGATTGGACAAAGGGAAGGGGGGCGGACGATGGAGACAATCAGGAGCCTCGCGGCTGAACTGAAGGTGCCGCAGACTTTGGAGTTCCACGAGTCCCTCTCCATTGACCAAGTTACCGCGATGCAGTGCGATGCCAAAGTTTCGGTGCTCATGAGCCGCCGTGAAGGGGGCTGTGTCGCGGCGGTGGAGTCGCTCTTTGCAGGCTGCGCTCTGGCCATGCGTTCTGATGCCCATGTCGGTTCACGGGCGCACATCAATGATCAGACAGGGGCGCTGCTCCGCCCAGGTCACATCGCGGAGGATCTGAGCGCGTTGCTGGGGCGAGCCGCAAGGCTCAAACCCCGTGAATGGGCGGTCGAAAACATTTCTTGTCAGAGGACAACGGAAAAACTCAACTCCACCTTGCGTCAGCACCGCCTGGCAGAGGGGTCGCCATGGACAAGGGATCTGGTGCTTGCGAACTGGAGACCCCACCCCACCTTTGCGCGAAAGGCGGATCAGTTGGAGATGGTGCCTGCCTATGAAGAACTGCATCGCCGTTTTCCGTCGGTTTTTCCGGCTGATCTCTGGCGTGAGAGTTGGCGGTAATCAGGGCTTCCTTACTCGGGTGTGATCCAAAATGCGCAGGGTCACCTCCTTGGCTGCCGCTGTCGTTAGGTGATACCCGTCGCTGAAGGCAGAGGCTGGAAGTGGAGGGGCGCTGCCCATTTCGAAGACTGTGACATGGTGGTTTTCAGCAATCGTTAGGACTTCTGGGGGGAGCTCGTACGACACGGGCAGGGGGACGCTGATGATAGTGGCTTCGCAGCCCGCTTCACGGATCGAGTCTAGCAAGAGATTTAGATGCCGAAAGGTGGGGCGATTTACTTGGCCTTGATTCGGATTTTCGCTGCTGACCGGCAGGGTTTGGCTTATGTCGCGGGCGGTCACCTCGTAACCAGGAACGCAATTGTAAAACAGCAGTGGCTGGATGCGTGTGCGATTGGCAAAAGCTGTGGAAATAGTGCTCAGGAGGAAGCGGGAACGGGTTCCAGTGTCAGGTAGTTCGTTCCAAAGAAAACTCCATCGGTCCTGGGCGTCCACGAAGTAGTGGCCCATTCGTTCTGGATCCTCAAGCGGTGCATCGAACAGATGCGTCTTGCCGGTGAGTATCCATACCACTGACGGATGGGCCTTACAATGGAGCATGTAGCGGCGGAAGGCATAGTGCCAGTTGGCAATGTTGGAGCCATCTGGTGCCATGAGGAAGGGGAGGGGAATTGAAGGCGTGGCAGCGTCAGTGCGAACGACATCGAAGTCCACCGCGCATCGCGCCAAAGAATTGCCCAACACCAACAGCGACCTTTGCCCGGTCTCACCCGTCGCTCTGATTTGAGTTGCCATTGCCGAGAGCGTTTTCAGGTGGGCGACGTCTTTTGAAAGTGTCTGGTCGCCGCTCCGAAAGGCAACCTCGACCAACAGCAAGCAGATCAGAATCAACAGCAAAACCCTGCCCTCTCCGGGCAGGGTTTTTATTTTTTGTAAAACGGCGATGATGCGATGATTCACGGACTAGAATCGAAAATAGATGAACTCAACAGGAACGGGAGCGGGGAAAAAGAGCAGAGCCAGCAAAATAAAGACGTAAACCAAGGCGCGCGCAATCCAGTGAACTTCCAACAAGCGTGTGCGGCTGTCACCCCTCTCTGTCCAGAGATCAAAAATGACCCATGGCCCCGCAAAAAACAAAATCAGCACTGCACTGGTTTGTACAAAATCGGTCATGTGCCAAGGGACTCCCAATTGCCGGATCATCGCAAGAGCCTGCCCACTGGAATCAGCACGGAAGAATAGCCAGGCAAGACACACCGTGTGGAAGGTGGCCAGGATCGAAACGCTGCGGCGCCAGCCCTGCTTTGCAGCTCCCGTCTTGTGGCCAAACATCCGATCCAAAATGAGCCAACTGCCGTGCAGTCCGCCCCACACGATGAATGTCCAGGAGGCACCGTGCCACAGACCGCCCAGCAGCATGGTCAGCATCAGGTTGCGCCCCGTGAACCACCTGCCCCAGCGGTTCCCGCCCAGCGGAATGTAAAGGTAGTCGCGCAACCAACTGGAGAGGCTGATGTGCCAGCGTTTCCAAAAATCCTGGGGTCCGCAGGCTAGGTAGGGCTGGCGGAAGTTGTCCATCAAGTCAAATCCCAGCCACCGTGCCACTCCGATAGCGATGGAACTGTACCCCGAAAAATCGCCGTAGATTTGAAAGGCGAAGGCGTAAACGCCCAAGATCACCTCAGGGCCTGAGAGCGATTCTGGAGGGCGGGCAAACACGTGATTGGCCAGCCAAGCCATGTTGTCGGCAACAAAGACCTTTTTGAACAGCCCAGTTAGGATGTGGTAGAGGCCTTCCTGAAAATGGCGGGAGGTGACCGCAGGGCGGGGTCTTTCCACCTGCGGGAGAAGGTGGGAGGATCGCTCAATGGGCCCCGCCACCAATTGGGGGAAGAAGGAGACATAGAGCGCGAAGTCTGCAAATGAACCGGCGGGTTTCGTGGAACCACGATAAACATCAATCGTGTAACTCAGGGATTGGAAGGTGAAAAACGAAATGCCGGCAGGCAGGATGATTCGGAATGTGGGCTGCCATCCATCGAGCCCAAAAAGCCCCAGCAGGTGGTCCATCTCATTGACGAAAAAGTGGAAGTACTTGAACGCACACAGGATCCCCAGCTCAACGATCAATGAGGCGATGACCCAGTTCCGACGTGTTCGCGAATCACCGGACTTATAAATCCGACTGGCGGAGAGATATTCAAATCCTGAGGTGAATGCGATGAGCCCCAAAAACCGCCAGTCCCAGCACCCGTAAAAAAAGTAACTGGCGGCGAGCAGCCAGACGTTCCGACCGCGATGGCGGAGGAGGGCGTGGATGCCAAGAACCACGCCAAAGAATACCCAGAATGCAAAGCTGTTGAACCACATCTATTTCAGGGCTGCAATATGGGCAGAGTGTGCGCAATCCTCAACCTGAAGCTTGGGACGAAGTGTCCTGCATTATTTGCGGCTTGCTGATTGACGGCCCGCTTCATTGGTGTCTGCTTGCAGCTCATGGACTATTTTTTTGCGATGCTGTTTCTAGGCATGTACTTCATCCGGCCCCAGGACTGGGTGCCCGGGCTGGTGGGGGCGAACGTGATCCGTCCGGTGATGCTGGGCTGGTTTGCTTCAGTGGCCGGATACGGTTCCAGTTCAAAAATTCCAGGCTGGTTCTCTACACCCCATGATTGGGTCATCGCTATCTACTACGCTTATGTCGTCTGGACCGCGCCGCCTGGGATCGGTGCCGGAATGGGAATGTTCTCGCTGGTGGTGTTCTATTTCCTGACGGTTCATGCCCTGGGCGACTGGCGCCGGGTGCTGGGTTACCTGAAGTTTTGGAACGTGCTGCTTTTGTGCGTCGCGGGTTTTGGGGTTTTGCAGGTGTTGGGGATGGACATCACCGGGGGGCGGCAGGCGACCGAGATCTTCCTTGGACGTCTGAGTTTGGGAACCTGGCTGGCAGACAATCCGAATGCCTTGGGGCATACGGTGGTGCTGGCGATCCCGCTAAGCTACGTGCTGTTCTTTTGGAGGGGATCGATCGCTGGGAGATTGTTCATTTTTCCGACGTGTTTTGCTTTGGCAGGTTGGTGCGCATGGCAGACTCAGTCCAAGGGCTCCTTCCTGGTTGGTGCTGGTTTGACCGTTTTGATATTTGTCGTTGGTCGGCCCAAATGGGTGCAGATTATGGTCGTCTCTCTCGCATTGGTTACCGGTGTGGGTGCCTTGAGCTTCCTTCCCCGAATGGAGGAGATGGGTAACCTGCGGGCGGACGAGGGGGTGCTGGGGAGGCTCATGGCTTGGGAGATGGCGAAGACCAGCATGGATAGCAACACTTTCGGGGTCGGTTGGAAACAATTCATCGCATTGCTGGATTGGCAGGATGGAAGGCGGTTTTACCATGATATCCCCAAAGCGACGCACTGTAGCTACGTGCAGGTAGGCGCCGATCTGGGACGCTACGGACTTTATCTTTATTTGATGGGAATATGGGTTGCCTTGCGCACCTTACTTTCGGGCAAAGGATTGACAGACGATCAGGAGCGCTGTCGGCGGGCAGTCTTGCTCCTGCTTCTGGGCTATCTTGCATCGGGTTGGATGATCAATCGGCAATACCACACTGAGTACTTTTTGATGATCGCCGCCGCCGCAGCCATCCATCGACTAAAACTCGCGCGTGAAGAGGGGTTAGATTCGACAGCGGAGGCGACTCTTGACGATGGTGGGGCCGACGGTGCTGTGGGCGCTGCATCATGGGGGGGGGGGGGCGTGCAATTCCTGGACAAGAGCACATACGAAACGATCTCGATGAAAGTGGCTTACCGCAAACCAAGCCGCGCAAAATGTGGAATCGACTAGGTTGGCTCGATCTGGCAATGACCGGGGCGATGACCTGGGGTGTGCTGTGGACTTGGGATTACATCCTGAAGAATCTCTAAGTAGTGCCGCGAGGTTCGCGAATGGGCTGTCGTTCGTATTAGGGGGGGCTGGCGGCTTCAACGGTCCTGATGAGGCTCCCTCTAGGTTCATTCGCAATTTGCGCACTCCCTATAGAGTTCGGCATACTTTGAGATCATGCTGGCCAACGAAAAAGCCCCGCACGCGTGAGTTCGGGCTGCTAGGCCGACCGCCCTCAGTGAGTCCTGATCATCCAGCGCGTCGATGACGAGTTGCGCGAGTTCATGGGAGCTATCGATAGAGGCCAAAAACCCGTTCGCCTTGTCTTGAATGACTTCGTTTGCACCGCAAGCATTGTGCGCCAGCGCTGGGACCCCAGTAGCCATTGCCTCGAGCAGAGCATTGGCCAAACCTTCGTGAGAAGATGGCATCACCAAGAGGTCCATTGCTTGGTAGAAGGGGGCGGGGTCAGGCTGGTGGCCGAAGTTAATGATCTGTCGGCGGACGGGGCTCTGTTCTATATGTTCCAAGACGGCCTGTTTTTCGGTGCCCCCATCCCCTAGCAGCACCAGGTAACCGTGGGCAAATTTGGCACCAATCTGCTCAAATGCGTCGATCAAGAGATGATGTCGTTTGGTCGGGATATACCTGCCAACGTGGCCGATTACCAAAGCCCCCTGGGGCAGGCCTAGCTTTGCGCGGGCGTGAGCTTTATTCTCAGGCGGGCAGAACCGATCTGTATCGACACCGTTGAGAATACTGACAAGGCGAGCTGGAGGCATTCCGAGTTCGACCAAATGATCCCGCATAGCCCCCGACACGGTATGGATACGACGGCAGAGTCGATACAACCAGCGGCGCTGCCGCAGGCGTCGCGGGGAGAGATTGTCTCCCTGCAAGACTCCGTGTTCGCCATGTACGATTGGGACACTCCAAAGTTTGGGGGTGATACTACGGGCCGTTGCTGCATAGATCGCGGGGCCTAGGTTGTGGGTATGAATAATGTCCGGCTTCAGGTCGGCGAGAGCACCAGAAAGGCCTGTGCAGGCTTGCCAATCCCAGCCCGCGTTTCTACCCAGTGCGGTACAACCAACTTCGGGTCGCAATCTGGACGCAAATTCCCCTGGCTTCTCTAGGCAAAGGATATGGGTTTCAAATTGTTGAGGAGGCAGGCTATTGGCGATGTTGACGACTCCGTTTTCCATCCCACCGGGTTCAAGGGAAAAAACAACCTGGGCAATCCGCAGATGTCTGCTGGGGCTTTGTGGGAGGCGTGGACGAAACATGTTTATCAAAGAACGCTGACTTGGAAAGCTGTGCAATAGGTGAGTGCCCGCATTCGATCAACGGTAGTCACAAAGAAACAAACTGAACACACAAGGAGAGCTTGTCTCCGACCAACAAGGAGTTGACTTCTTATCGAGACGGGCTTTTCTCCATGCCCATGCCATTGGAGCATGGTCTGCGTGCATACAAACTAATATGAGAGAGACAATAATCCGCTTCTTCCTTTTGGAGCCTATCAATGAACACCCGCTGATTTTTTGGGGAATGGTTGTGGTTTGGTTGATGCTGCTGGGTGCTTGCATGATGAGTCTCCGTCAACAGTTCGGTCTATCCGTCTCTGGCAGGTGGGTCTGGTTTTTGGTTATTTTGTTACTACCTGTGGTCGGTATGGCTTTGTATCTGCTCCGCTGCATCGTGATGGCGGACTATTCTTTTTTGAAGTTCCTATTTGGTCCACCATCCAGGGTCAAGAAGAGCATGCAGAGCCCCGGGAAATAAGGGGCGCTGAACCACCTCAATTTTGCCAGCAACTTTCGTAACGATCTAACCGCACAACGCTGATGACACCTCCTGCAAAAAAGAAAAGTTTCGACATCGTTGCATTGACCTCACATGCGCTTAGTTATGTGAAGCATGTTCGCTTGATGGTCGCGATGGCCAGCCTCGGAATTCTGGCTGGGCTCGTGTATTATGTCTATGGGACGCCCATTTACATGGCGAAATCCCTTGTCTATGTGAAGGGCTGGGGGAGTCCGGTCCGAACTTCCGAGGTCGCGGAGACGATGCAAGCTTCTGGGCTGAATCGGGCGATCATGACGGAGTTTTCCTCCCGTCGGAATATTATTCTGACCGCCGTTCGTATGGGGTTGGTTGGAAAAGGGGCAGTCTGGGAAGATGTCTTGAGGGTCATCCCTTCGGTGCAAGTGGGAATTGTTGATTCGAGCCACATGGAAGTCGCAGTGATGGCAAAAGACCCCAAGGTGGTCCGGGAATTCTGTGCGGAACTTGTCCTGGAATACCGAACGCAGCAGGAAGAGACATGGTCAGTCTATCGAGATGCGGCGCTTGAGCGTTACGCAAAGGAATTGGAGGCGCTCAATAACAAGGCGGGCGAGGGCCTGCGGGCACTGTCTAGATTTGAGAGGGATGGAAAAATCACGGAGTCCACCATCGAACAGTCGAGATTGAACGACCTTCCCCGTGAAATTGTGGTGACGAAGGAACTTATCGGTAGAATGGCGGAGGTCCGCAAGAAATTGGAATCGCTCCCACGCCTGCCAGCGGGCGAAATGTCTATTGAAAACATCGTCGAAGAATTGTCAGCATTGACTGCCTTTGAGCGAGATCGCGATGTCAAAGTAGGTGATTTGAAGCGCAAGCCAACAGGCGGTTCGGGGCCGGTTGCCGTTGCTCCAGATCCTAAAGTTTCGACAGAGGTGATTGTGCAACCAGGCATGGTGGAAACGCTACAGCCATGGCAGGAACTGGAAAAGGAGCGTCGGATACTGCTAGACCGCCAGAGAGAAGCGGCGAAACAGTTCCTGCCGGGCCACAGAGTGATGCTAGAAATTGCTGAGGAACTCGATGCCAATGAACGTGGGCTAAGGGCTGAGTTGGCCGTCTTACGGCAGCGCTTTGATTTGGAGGAGGAGCATGAGAAGGCGAAATTGGTGATACTGGAGGCGCGTATGCCAGAATATCATCGAGTCAATGAGCAATTGAGTATCAGTTCCCAAGAATACACGGACATCGAAAAAGACAAGCAGCTATGGGACCGGGCCCGTGAGCAACTTGCCTCGAAAGTTGCGGTTGTGACTTTCTCAGAAGATCGGGATTGGGTGGAAATGCGCTTCAAGGGCCATACCTCCCTGCGCGATGAGATTCCGGTTTCTCCGGACAAGATGAAGCTCGTGATGATATCGCTCTTGCTCGCTGTAGGCGGCGCACTCGGCGTCCCGACGCTCGTCAACCTGACCAACACTACGGCTTCGACGCTTCAACAGCTTGAAGAGTCCACTGGCTTCAAGGGAATCGGCGTTATTCCGCATACTTCAAAGGAGATGTTGGAGGATGTATGTCGGTCTCCGGCAGTTGGGGCCAAGGTGCCCAATTTTCTTTTGGAGAATTTTCGACTCGTGAGGAGCCACATTATTCTTAACCCAGGAAGAACAGGAAAAACGAAGGTGGTTATGGTCACCAGTGCCCGTCCCAGCGAGGGAAAGTCAAGTCAGGCCTCTAACTTGGCCTGGGCGTTTCAATCGATGGGGGCGCGAACGCTCATCGTTGATTGCGACCTGCGGAGAGGGCGTCAACATGGGATCATGGGGGTTTCCAATGAGGTTGGAATGACGACTCTTCTCCAAGGAAAGTGTTCCATCGAAGATGCGATCCAAAAGACTAACCTTCCTCTGATGGACGTGATCCCAAGGGGGAGCGTGATTGTAGGAACCACGGACCTTCTAGTTCAGAAGGTGTTCAGTGATCTCGTTGCGAAAGTGAGTGATCAGTACGATCAGATCATTCTGGATACACCGCCTGTTCTCGGGCTGAGTGAGACAGCGAACCTGCAACAATTCGCTGACGGAGTTGTCATGGTTGTCAGGGCGGAAGTGACACCGCTGAAAGATGTGATCGATGCCTCCTTGATGCTGAGAAAAGCGGACGCCCATATTTATGGAATCGTTTTGAACGATCTGGATCTCGACAAGGTAGCGAACTACTACAACTATTACTACTATTCTGCGAGCTACTATGAGCAGCTTGAGGATGATGTATGAACTGTTTCCGCCAGTGACGGCGATGGTCCATTCGGTGCCGACATTTGCTTTGTGTTAGGCCTTACCGAGTCAACTGAAGGCTTGCCGCCACGGCCCTGTGCTGGGATGTTCGGTCCGGTTCTGTGATGTTCCACTCGACCTCCCACTTTTGACCGCAAAAGATGTAGTCAATTCGGATCCAAGGTCCGCCAAGGGAGAGTGGATTACGGCTCACTCCTGGAAACGAGAATCCGAATCCAGAGCCCGCAGCTTCGTGCGTGTCGGTGTACACGCTTGCAACGATGTCGTGAATGTAGCCTAAATGAGGCGCATTGAAATCTCCAGCCAGGATCACAGGGATCTGTTCCGCTTGAGTTTTTGTTATTAAATCTCTTGCCAACTCGATGTGCTGTTGCCAAAACGCCTGCATTTTCTCTCCATTAATTTGCCAGCGAGAACCTTTTGGTGTCGGCAGTCCATAGAGGAATGCACCGCTGCGCATGGCCATGAGCGGGCCACGAGGGCTGGGTAGATGAACGGAGTATATCGCCGTCTTCAGCCCATTCCAGTCAATCTCAAATCGCGCAGCGTAGCCCACCAGCGTTTTGGTTGCGTTGCTCTGACAACTGACCTTTGTGGCGGTGAGGATGGGGAACCGACTCAGCAGCGTGAATTCTCCAACACTTTGGCCATATTTGAATTCGGCGTATGCTTTGTCCGCCAGGTAACCTGCGGCTCGTCCTGAAGACTCTTGAAAGACCATGATGTCTGGTCTGACATAGTTTTTGAAGGGTTGAAGGCTCTGTCCAGCGTTTTGACCACGGTTGTTGGTCAAGATAACAAGTGAATTGCTGCTTCGGGCCACTGAAGGGTCGACATTGGCCCTCATTTCGTATCCGAATCCAAGCCAGACAATTAAACCACAGGCGCACGTAAAGACCAATGCTCGTGAAAATGAGACGAAGCACAGTGCCGGAATCATTGGAATTACAGGAATGAACCACAGCAATGGAGGTAAATAGAGCAGAAAGGCAGCAGTAACATTAGCCTCCCCAAGGAAGCGCATGGCACCGAGAAGAGAGATGACGCCCGCAAGCCAAAGAGCTGCCGATGCGGTGACGATTCTATTGTACCAACAACGAAGCCGCTTGAGCACCCACTGCTTCACTTGGGGGGGCAGATCCGTTGTCGGACTTTCGGTCATCTTGAGGAGTTCGGCTGGAACCTGCCTAGCCGAGTTGAGTGCCTTAACTTGGCGCTGTTGAAGCAGAAGGCTAACTCAATGGCACGGATCCATGCGGGTTATTTCACAGTCTGATTGCGAGAGGAGGGACAGGGCGCTCACTTCGGGCTGCGCTCGGATGAGGTGTCTTGCTGATCGGGCGAGTCATCGGCACTCAATGACTTAGACTGCTGGTTCGTTGCGGCAGTCCCTGAACCAATGTAGCCGGCTTGTTTCAACTGCCCTGCAAGAAGCAAGGAGAAGATCGTCAACGCAGCCAACATTGCGATGGATTCGAGAAGGGTGAATGCTCTTGGGCTAGGATCGCGAAGGGTGTGCTTCATGTGACATGACTTGTTAACTAGGCAGGCGCGAAGATGGGACGACTCCGACAAGATCGCAAGCTCATGTTAGCACGGAATCGCACATCCGAATCGCGAATTGCCGATATTCGTTTCCGCTCTGTTCAAGTTGGAAGCACTTATCGAGGGGAAACGTATACATAACCTTCGGCGTCCACTGCGACATGGGATCTATCTGGGAAGCCGCTGGCGGTGGTCCATGCCAAGAGGTCGTTGCGCATGTCCGATTCGGAGGCGAATTGAGTCCGGAGAGGACGGTCACTTTTCCATGCAGACCCTGTCCACGCAAAAATCCAGCCCGGAAACCCTGCTGACGCCCGGATGATCTGAGGGTAGCCATTCGACACTCTGTTTGCACTCGACTTCTGTGCTTGGATTGCTTGGGCCGGTTCTTTAGGGAGTAAATGGGAAACTGGCGGCTGGGTGGTTGCTGGATTTGCGGCTCCCAGATAGATTCCACTTTCGTATCGACGAACTATTGGTTCGGCAGGGGGAAAGATCCAGACATGTCCGTCTGCTGCCACGGCTGGCCTTGATCCACTCGGAAATGCGCTGGCGGAGGTCCACCGGTACAAATCTTGTTGTCGGGCCGCCGTGGAGTCGAATCGGATTTGGAGCGCCCGGTCACTTCTCCACGCACCACTTTGCCAGGTGAAAAGCCATCCAGGCCAGCCTCCAGATCCGCGGATGATCCGCGGAAATCCTTCAGGTCGTTTCAGAGAAACAGACTCCGGTCGAGGCTGCGGGGCGAATACAGCTGTGCGGGTGCTTACTGCCCCAGTACTTGCCCTTGGAGGCGATTGCACCGATCTCGCCGTGGTCTGGCTCTCTCTTGGGCTGACCTCATCGGGTTCTGGTGGTATGATGATCAAATAGTTGATTGTATTGATGAAGTGACGTGAGCCTGGCGGAAAATGGCTCGCTCCGACGGCATCGGTGATTCCTTGCTGCGCTTTGGACCCATTGCGTTCGCGTTCGGTCAGGGGTCGATTGCTATGCCAACACCCTCTGTTCCAAGAGAAAACAAATCCAGACAGCCGACCAACGCCTCGGATGCTTTCGCTGTATCCGTTTGGTCGTGGGGCAGCAGTAGTGGAGGCCGATCTCAACGAAGGGGGGAGAGCATAGGGCTCCGCTTTCGGTGCGCCGGCAGATTGAGCGTGAAGACATGCACGGTGACCGGCTAGAAGTAGCATTCCCAAAAGCATTGCGCCAGTGGAATAGTTTCGTGCCTGACTGACAACAAATTGCGGAAGTGTCTTCATGAGGGTGTTCTGATATTTTTGGAAAACCAAAGTGGTCTCAATTGCCCTTACCCTTCACAAGGTATGATAATAATGAAAAATGTCTCTTGTTATTTTTGTTAAATTTCGCTAGCTCGTAGTGAGTCTTTTATTGGCGCTCGACTCTTCGTTGACCCAGATCAGTGGCAACTGAAGCGTGTAACCCTGACGCGCTTTGCTTTTTGATCTGCCTGTCCCTGGTGTGCCAGCAGGAGGGTGCTTCGCTGCTTTGGTGGGCGGATCGTTCGATTTTGACCTGCCTTCGAGCGTTTGTTTTGGCGGTGCGGTGATGCTTTGGTGCTGATTTGTTGCTGCTTGTGCGTGGACTCTCTGTCCGCAGTGGGTCGGCAGTCAATGCGGTGTTGGGAGGCGCTTTCTTGGCTCTTCACACAGCTGGGTCTTGGGGGGCGGTTTTTTTTGATGGCAGAAAGATGGGTGGCATTGCGTCAGGACAAACACAGATAAGGAGGAAATCAGACAAGCAGTAAAATGAGAGTTAGAACATGGAAACCTTATAGAGCAACCCAGCGGGTAAGAACCCCGCGCGGTAGAGCCTGGAGCCAGGCAGCCGCAAGCGAGTCATGCGTCGTCAGTCGTGAGGCTGGCACGAAGCGTTGACAGCGAGCACCAAAGCCGTGGGATCGAGCCTCGAAAGATTATTACCGTGGTCTGTCTTCGCTGTTGCCTCAGCGGGGACCAGAGTGCGTGTGGCGTCATATGGCCAGCTGCGCGCGAGCCACCGGGGTCTGAGACCTGGGCAGAGGTGCATGACAGGGGATGCCTGTGAACCTGAGAGAGCTCCGCAACCAAGAGCCTCTGCTGCCGACAACCCAGCCGGAGGTGGACGACACCGGCGTAACAACGTCCTGGCATGAATGAGGGAGCATCACCCACGCGCATGAGCGAAGCCAAAGATGCAGCAGCAGTAAGCCGGAGCGAGTCTTCAAAGCAAGCCGAGGTGAGGGGCCGGAGCAGTCGTAGTGTGCCCGTAGTACCGTTTGAAGAGTGGCGAACCGGAACCGACGGGAGCCAGCCAGTAGGGAAGGAGTGCACCCGGAAAAAGGAGGAACCGTTGAGGGGAAACACAGCCGCGACACCAAGAGCGGCAGACGTGTCAACCAAGCAGCAACGGATAGCACAACTTGCCGAGCAAATGCGCGGCAAGGCGCTCACATCGTTGAGTCACCACATCGACGGGGCATGGCTCCTGGAAGCCTGGCGGCGGACCCGCAAGGACGGAGCCGTCGGCGTCGATGGGCAAAGCGCCCAGCAGTATGCGGAGAACCTTCACGGGAACCTCGCCGACCTGCTCGACCGCGCCAAAAGCGGACGCTACAAAGCGCCGCCCGTGCGCCGAGTCCACATCCCCAAAGGAGATGGAAAGAGCACACGGCCCATCGGCATCCCGACCCTCGAAGACAAGGTGCTACAACGAGCCATCGTCATGGCGCTGGAGCCAGTCTATGAAGCAGACTTCAAAAGCTGCAGCTATGGATTTAGGCCCGGAAAGTCCGCCCATGACGCCCTGGAGGCGCTTTGGCAACAAAGCATGGGAGCATGGCAGGAGCGCCCGGTGCGGTGGGTGCTCGACGTGGACATCAAGTCCTACTTCGACACACTCCACCACCCGCACCTGCGGCAAATGCTCGACAAACGGATACGCGACGGAGTGATCCGACGGCTCATCGACAAATGGTTGAAAGCCGGCGTGATGGAAAAAGGGAACCTCAGTTATCAAGAGGCAGGCACACCCCAGGGCGGGGTGATAAGTCCACTGCTGAGCAACATCTACCTGCATGAAGTGCTCGACGAATGGTTCGAGTGCGAAGTGCAGCCAAGGATGCGAGGCCGCGCCTTCCTCGTGCGCTACGCCGACGACTTTGACTCGCTCCCGCCACCCCACCCGCTCGCCCTTCGGGCAGTGCTGCGCACTGTCTGTCTCGCTCCGCTCGGCTGTCATCGGCTTCGAGTGCGAAGAAGACGCCCGGCGGGTGCAGCAAGTCCTGCCCAAACGCTTTGAGCGCTACGGCCTGAACCTGCACCCCGAAAAGACCCGGTTGGTGGCGTTCGAACCACCCGCAGAACGGTCCCGGAAGCCAAACGAAGACAACAACGACCCAGACCAAGAACCACCGGCCCAAGGCCCCAAGCACGAAACCAGAAGCTTCGGCTTCCTTGGCTTCACGCACATCTGGGGCCATAGCCGCAAAGGCAAGCCGATCATCAAACGCAGAACCGCGAGCAATCGGCTGACCCGATCGCTCAAAGCGCTGCGCGACTGGATGCGCCACCACCGGCACGACCCGGTGAGAGAGCAATGGCGCAAGCTGATGAGCAAAGTGAGGGGGCACGCCGCCTATTTTGGCATGCCCGGCAACAGCCGAGGACTCTCGCGCTACAGCCATCAAGCCCAGAGAGAATGGTTCAAATGGCTCAACCGGCGAGGCGGCCAAAAGCCGCTGACCTGGGAGAGATACAGTCAATGGTTGAAGGAAACCTTCCACTGGCCCGCCCCCAAAATCCATCTACGATCACGACCCGCGTAGCAAACCCCTCCACCGGAAGAACCGGATGCGGTAGTCCCGCACGTCCGGGTCTGTGAGGGAGCCAGCGGGCAACCGCTGGCTCTACTCGGCAAAATATGAAGCCATTGTGGTGGGACGCTGCTTTCTTGGCCCTGATGAAGCAAAGGCCGGATGTCCCCGTGGCGGAACTTCCACGCCACTCGCCTGACCCAGGTGAGGTAAGGTCCCTGAGTGCGAGCGCGCAGGGATTTGAGTTGAATGAAGCGGATGAATGACGACAATGAGTCCGTATTTGATTTCATAGGGCTCCTGGATCGTCTGCCTGTGGCTACAATGAATTCTCAACGGTGTCCAAAGATGAGGGTTTCAAAGGCGTGCGTAGAGGACTGCGAGGGCCACAGAGGCGCGTTGTAGCGAGACGGTTTTCCAGAGGTGCACAG